>ERZ779643.6-NODE-6-length-248666-cov-9.904819_pt1 | contig 248666 bp, 254 predicted proteins | sample MGYA00511564_ERZ779643 | MGnify/ENA primary metagenome ERZ779643 (study PRJEB29588, sample SAMEA2147114) | human gut metagenome | biome: human gut; feature: human-associated habitat; material: faeces | place: Denmark | collected 2008/2010 ...
ATGGATAATTCCTTACTGGCTGTAAGGGATATTAACCATAAATATATTGTAGTAGTAAGGAGATTAAAAATGGCGGAGAAAGTTGATTACGCGGCCCTAAAAAAGGGCGGTTTCATGAGACAGAAGCAAAAGGGCTGTTTCTCGCTTAGAATTGCGGTTGTAGGAGGAAATCTTACAGCAGAAAATATCAAAGCAGTAGCAGAGGTTGCTGAGAAATACGGACACGGATATGTTCATATGACATCGCGTCAGGGTATTGAGATTCCTTTTATCAAGGTTGAGGATATCAATGTGGTAAAAGAGGAACTGGCAAAGGGCGGTGTAGGAACAGGTGTCTGCGGACCGAGAGTACGTACTGTCACAGCGTGTCAGGGCTCAGAAATCTGTCCTAGCGGATGTATCGATACATACACTCTGGCTAAGGAACTTGATGAAAGATACTTCGGAAGAGAGCTTCCTCACAAGTTCAAGTTTGGTGTCACAGGCTGTCAGAACAACTGCTTAAAGGCTGAGGAAAACGATGTCGGAATCAAGGGCGGCATGACAGTGGAGTGCAGCCATGACGATTGTATCCAGTGTGGTGTATGTGTGAAGGCATGCCGCGAGGGTGCACTTTCGATGGAGGATGGCAGGATTGTCATCGACAGAGACAAATGTAACAACTGTGCGCGCTGCGTAAAGAGCTGTCCGACAGATGCATGGAAGGGAACTCCGGGATATATCGTATCGTTTGGAGGACTTTTCGGAAACCACATCTATAAAGGAGAGCAGCTTGTTCCGATTATCCGCGACAAGGAAACTCTTTTCAGAGTGACAGATGCAGCAATTAGTTTCTTCGAGAAGCATGCAAACGGTGGTGAGCGTTTCAGACTTACTCTTCAGAGAGTGGGCGAGGAAGAGTTCAAAAAAGAGATTCAGGCAGCATACGAGGGTAAATAATCCCCATGTATAGCAGGAAATATCCGGCATGCATAAACAACAACGGTTACGGCAAAAATATAATAAATATGAGTATAGGAAGGGAGATGCAAAATGGCAGATATAGCATTCGACGATCAGGTAGATATAACTGACAAGGTTTGCCCTCTTACATTTGTAAAGGCAAAGGTAGCAATAGAGGAATTAGATGACGGTGAGGTGCTTGCAATCCGTATGAATGATGGAGAGCCGGTACAGAATGTTCCAAGAAGCATGAAGGAAGAGGGACATAAGATACTTAAGCTCGAGGACAACGAGGATGGAACATACACTCTTTACGTCAGAAAGGTTGAGGACTAATCATGGCAGCAAGAATTTCAAAGGCGGATTTCGATGAAAAAGTATTAAAAAGCAAGCTTCCGGTAATTGTTGATTTTTACTCGGATTCATGTGTGGCCTGCAAGAAGCTGGCACCGGTTCTCGGAGATATCGAGGATGATTATGAGGATAAACTTCACGTATACAAGGTAAACACAAACTTTGACGGAGAGCTCGCTGATGAGTATGAGGTGACTGCGAATCCGACACTGCTTTTCGTAAAAGACGCAGAGGTCTTAGACAGAAAGGTCGGCGCACAAAAGCCTGCCGATTTGAAAGCATGGGTTGAAGAATTATTATAGTTTTTAGATTATTATATAAAGCAGTCTGATACAGGATAATAACACATACAGATACCACAATCTGTGACACAGGAGGAAATAAAATGACTATCACAGTAGCAGGAGAGAAGAAAGAATATAAGGATGGACTTACATTACCGGAGCTTATCGAGCTTGAGAATGTAGATATGCCTGAGTATGTAACAGTTTCAATAAATGAGGAATTTGTTGCCACAGAGGATAAGCCAAAGACAGTGCTTAAGGATGGCGACAATGTAGAGTTCCTTTACTTCATGGGAGGTGGATGCTAATGGCAATGACTGATGAGCAGATCGAGCGCTATTCACGCCACATTATCCTTAATGAGGTGGGCGTTAAAGGTCAGAAGAAATTATTAAAGGGCAAGGTGCTTATTATCGGTGCCGGCGGACTTGGAGCTCCGGCAGCCATGTATCTTGCAGCAGCAGGAGTTGGCACAATCGGTATTGTGGATGCGGATGAGGTAGATTTATCCAACCTGCAGAGACAGATTATCCACGGAACAGCCGATGTGGGCAAAGCCAAGGTAAAGTCAGCAAAAGAGACAATGAACGCCATGAACCCGGATGTTCAGGTCAATACATACCGTATGTTTGTAGATGCGTCAAACATCAGAGAGCTTATCAGGGATTATGATTTCATCATCGATGGAACTGACAATTTCCCGGCAAAGTTCTTAATCAACGATGCATGTGTGCTTGAGAAAAAGCCGTTTTCACATGCAGGAATCATCCGTTTCAAGGGTCAGCTCATGACATATGTGCCGGGAGAGGGACCTTGCTACAGATGTGTATTCAAGAATCCGCCACCAAAGGATGCAGTGCCTACATGTAAGCAGGCAGGCGTTATCGGAGCTATGGGCGGAGTAATCGGTTCGCTTCAGGCTATGGAGGCTATCAAGTATTTAATCGGTGTTGGAGAGCTGCTGACAGGATATCTGCTTACATATGATGCACTCACCATGGAGTTCCACAAGATTAAGCTTCCGAAGGATACACACAACTGTGCAGTCTGTGGCGACCATCCGACCATTCTCGAGCCAATCGACTACGAGCAGGAGGTCTGCGAGGAGACAGCGGGCAGATTTGATGCACCTCGTACACAGGAATAAAAAGACAGTAAGGAAAGGAACGATATGAGTATCATAAGAATGAAATATCCGTTTCTGGATGAAATAGCAAAATATGCTAAAGAGCATCTGCCGGAGGAGGCGTGCGGTCTGATAGCAGGCAGTGAGGACGAAAACGGTCGTCTTATCACAAAGGTATATTACCTGACGAATACAGACCATGCCGAGGACCATTTCACAATGGATCCAAAGGAGCAGCTGGCAGCCATAAAGGACATGAGAGCAAACGGCCTTAAGCCGCTTGGCAACTGGCATTCACACCCGTCTAGCCCTTCAAGGCCATCGGATGAGGATATAAAGCTTGCATACGATCCAAATGCAAGCTACATGATAATGTCGCTTATGGCAGAAAATCCTGTAATCAACTCGTTTCATATCGAGGGTGGACAGGTCACGAAAGAGGATTTACGAATATATTCTGATGAATATTACTTCTAAATCATATGTTAATGTTTTGAGTCGCAGCGAAAGCTGCAAAGAAAAGTCAGCTTCATCGAAGATGGCTTTTCTTTTTTAGAGAAAGATGTTATTATAGCATGTATATTTAATAAAACGAAAGAGCGTTCGAAAATGAAATTAAAAACGAAGGAACTTACAACATGTGCACTTTTTGCGGCACTTATAGCAGTTGGAGCATTTATCAAGATTGATATTCCGCTTCCTATGTACACCATGCATTTTACATTACAGTGGTTCTTTGTGCTGATGGCGGGATTTCTGCTCGGGGCAAAGCTGGCATCGCTTAGCGTGATAGTGTATCTGTGCATCGGACTGGTGGGAGTGCCTGTATTTGCGGCAGGCGGTGGTCCTACATATATTTTAAGACCGGGCTTTGGGTTCCTCTTAGGCTTTGTGCTTGCAGCATTTTTAATCGGAGCGATCACAGAAAAGCTTAAAAAGACCAATGCGTTTACACTCATTCTTCCGGCAACGGTCGGACTGGTGGCATATTATACAGTTGGAGCGATATACTTTTACTGCATGAAGAATTTCTATGTGGCAACACCTGTCAGCTGGGGCATAGTAATAGTGGATTACTGTCTGATAACTGTTGCACCGGACTTTATATTATGCGTATCGGCAGCAGTGTTTTCTGCTAAGCTTCGTCCTGTTTTTGCAGGAATATTAAACGGTTACAGTGTGAAGAATAAGGTGGAAAATAAAGCATAAAGCGTATAATAAAGTATAAAATAAGGCATGAAATAATATATGAAATAAAGTATGGATATGGTATTACAGGGAGATAAAAATGGCGTATTTTCCGATGTTTGTGGATATGACGGAAAGAGAGTGTCTGATCGTCGGCGGTGGAAATGTGGCATATCGCAAGGTGATCGTAATGCTGGATTTTGGCGCGAATGTCACGGTTGTGGCAGAGGATATATGTGATGAGCTGAGAAAGCTTACAATTGATGATATAGCAAGCGAGGATAAAACGGGCTCATATACGGCAAATAAAGAAAACAATCAGACGGACCCGGATGCAGCAGATAGAATTACGTTCATAAAAAGAAGGTTTGAACGAAAAGACTGTGATGGCATGGAAATGGTTATCGCTGCCACTGATGACAATGCTTTAAATCATGAGATTGCAGAGTATTGCAAAGCTAATGGCATCATGGTAAATGCGGTCGATCAGAAGGCTGATTGCAGCTTTATTTTTCCGTCATACATAAAGGAAAAGAATCTTGTTGCGGCATTTTCGAGCGGAGGAAACAGCCCTGTGCTGACTCAGTATCTGAAAGGCAAAGAGCAGGAGATTCTTACTCCGTTTCTTGGTGAGCTGAACGAATACATGGGACAGATCCGCGAAAGAGTAATAGCGCAATATGACACGGAAGCCGAGAGAAAGCGTGTGTTTAAAGAAATATTGTGTGCAGCTATTGATAATGGAAGGATTCCGGAAATATAGTTTAAAGTATGGTATTACAGATTTTAAGTTGTTGTTCATTTATAAATGATAAATGGAAAATGGCATGATCCGTAGGAGAGTAAAATGAGGTATTTAATAGGAACGAGAGGCTCAAAGCTTGCTCTTGTTCAGACTGATTACGTGATAGATAAGTTAAAAAGAGCATATCCGGATGATGATTTTAAGGCTGTTATCATAAAGACAACAGGCGATTTAGAGCAGAAAAAGGCACTCGATAAGATTGGCTCAAAGGGTATCTTCGTAAAGGAGATAGAGGACGAGCTTTTATCGGGAAAGATTCATATGGCAGTCCATTCCATGAAGGATATGCCTGATGAACCGGCAGCAGGGCTTACATTTGCAAAGGCATGGAAGCGTGAAGATCCAAGGGATGTTTTGGTGCTAAAAAATGCCGCTTCACTGGATGAACTTCCTCATGGTGCCGTGATAGGAACCGGAAGCAAGCGCAGAAAGTATCAGCTTTTAAAGCTGCGTCCTGACCTTAAGGTGGTTGGCATACGCGGAAATATCGATACGAGGCTTCGTAAGCTATATGATGGTGAAATTATATATGAAGAGGTTGCCGATAATACTGTAAATAACAATGAGATAGCTAACGAAAAACAGAATAAGTATAACGAATACAGGCTGGATGGAATCGTACTTGCAGCGGCGGGAATAAAGCGTATCGGAAGAGATTCTGAGATCACACAGTACTTTTCGGAGGATGATATGATTCCGGCTCCGGCACAGGGCACACTGGCGATTGAGCTACGTGCTGACAATGCTAAGCTGATGGCAAAGCTTGATGCTTTGTCAGATGAGAAAACCAATCTGTGCGCAGGCATTGAGAGAGAATTTTTAAAGCAAATCGGTGGAAACTGTCATCTGCCTGTGGCTGCATACTGTGATATTGTAAGTGAAAAAGACCGCGGTAATGACAGCAACAAAAATAACAGGCTAAAGCTTCTTGCGATGTTTGGCTCAGAGGATGGAAAACAGCTTGCAAGGACAGAGCAGGTATGGGATATGACATCAGACAGAAACAATATTGTGGAGCGTGCCGTGCACGATATTCGGTATAAATTAGAAATCGACTAAAAAAATATCAAGTCATAATTTTTAATCATAATAATTCAGTAGAAAAATAAATAGGAAAATCATGAGAGAAAACACAGGAAAAGTAGTATTAGTTGGAGCAGGACCGGGAGATACGGGCCTGCTCACTTTAAAAGGAGAAAAATATATTAAACAGGCGGATTGTCTGGTGTATGACAGGCTGTCATCACCAGAGTTTCTTTCAATGGCAAAGGCAGGCTGTGAGCTTATTTATGTGGGCAAGGAAAATCACAAGAATGTCATGAAGCAGGATGCCATAAACGAGCTTTTGTACGAGAAATCAAAATATCATGAGCTTGTAGTCCGATTAAAGGGCGGAGATCCGTATGTCTTTGGAAGAGGCGGAGAGGAAGCTCTCTACCTGGTAGATAGAAATGTGGAGGTAGAAGTGGTACCGGGTGTCAGTTCATCGGTTGCAGCGCTTGCGGCTGCAGGAATACCTATCACACACAGAGGCATAGCAAAAGGCTTTCAGGTCATCACTGCGCACAGCAGAAGGGATGAGGAGGCAGATATAGACTATTCCCTTCTTACAGATGAGACAATCACCTGTGTATTTTTGATGGGACTTGCGCATGTAAAAAGCATTGCAACAGGGCTTATGAAAGCAGGACGAAGAGCGGATACTCCGGCAGCAGTGATATCGAACGGCACACTTGCCGCGCAGCGCAAATGTATAGGAACGCTTGCGGATATCGGAGAAAAGATTGAGGAAGCAAAGCTGACATCACCGGCTATAATCGTTGTGGGAGATGTGGTTTCACTGAATGACAGGCTTGATTTCTTTGAAAAAAGACCGCTGTTTGGAAGAAAAATCACAGTACCGTATATCAAAACAAACGAATTGATAGCAAAATTACAGCAGCTTGGAGCAGATGTCACACCGGTTAAGACAGGCATAATAAACCCGATAATAATTCCTGAATTTGCCGATAAGGTAAGATCAGCTGACTGGATAGTTTTTACAAGCAAAAATGGTGTAAGATCATTTTTCTATAATCTGGATCTGGCAGGGGCAGACATCAGGCTTATAGCAAATGCAAGGTTTGCGGTGGTGGGAAAAGCTACAGAAAAAGAGCTTGCAAAGCATCACATAAATGCAGATATTATTCCGGCAGAACAGACCGGAAAAGGACTTGCAGGAGAATTGAGTTCGTATATGGGCGATAATGATGAAATCAAAGTCTGCATTTTCTCGGCAAAGGAGGCTTCACCTGACCTTGAGGCAGGACTTAAAGAAATATGTGAATTAGAAAAAATTGATGCATATGTAAATGAGCAGGCATATGAGAGTATTCCTGAAAGCATTGGAAACATGGTAAGTGAAGCTGTTTTTACAAGCGCATCAAATGTGGAAAGATTTTTTCATATGCTGCCGGAGAATGCATACGTGGAAACAGCATACTCAATAGGTGAAAAAACAACAGCAGTATTAGAGCAGCACAATGTCAGAGAGATAGTACAAGCTGATGATAGCAGTTATGAAGCGTTGGTAGATAAAATATCTTATAAAGATGCTTTTAAAGATTAAGAATTTATGGTGACAAAAGTTATATAAAGTTATATAATAAATGCAAAGTTATATAAGGTTATATAAACTTATATACGAAACAAAAAGTTATATAAAGTTATATAAGGGGAAAACAAAATGCAAAATCCATTTACATTATCATTCGGGAAAAAACCACTGCAATATATATCAAGAATCTCACAGACCAATCAGATAGTAGAGACATTTAGGTCAGAAAATCCTGCAAACCAGCTTTTTATGATAACCGGGGTAAGGGGATCGGGCAAAACGGTTATGATGACCAATATAGTATCAGAGATAAAGAAGGATGAGGAATGGCTGACAGTTGAGCTTAACCCTACGAGAGATATGCTTCAGAGCCTTGCAGCCAAGATTTACAGTATGCCTCAGATGAATAAAATATTTGTCAATGCAAAACTGGATTTTTCAGCGTTTGGACTGGGCGTTTCCATAGAAAATGCAGCACCGGTTACGGATATAGAAAATGTGCTGGAATTGATGCTTGAAAATATAAAGAAACATAATAAGCGGTTACTCATTTCAGTTGATGAGGTTATGAACTGTGAATTTGTAAAAGTATTTGTCAGTTCATTTCAGATATTTCTGAGACAGGATTATCCTATTTTTCTGCTTATGACGGGGCTGTTTGAAAATATATATGATCTGCAGAACGACAAGGCACTTACATTTTTGTACAGGGCGCCTAAGATAATGCTTGAGCCACTTAGCTTTACAGCAGTCAGGAAACACTATATGGATATTTTTGAACTGGATCAAAGAGAGGCAGACAAAATGGCAGCTCTTACAAAGGGATATCCTTTTGCATTCCAGGTATTGGGATATCTTTACTGGGAAAACAGGGATGATCACACGATAGAAGATATTTTACCGGAATATGATCAGTGCCTTGATGAGTATGTGTACAGTAAAATCTGGTCGGAGCTGTCAGAGCTTGATAAAAAAATATTGTTGGAAATATCAGTAAGTGGTGAAGAAAAGGTAAAAGAAATCAGAGAAAAACTGGATATGAATTCAGGATTATTCTCGGTATATAGAGACCGGCTCAAAAGAAAGGGGGTTATAGATACCTCTGAGTACGGTAAAATTACTCTCACACTTCCACGATTTGAAGAATTTGTCAAAACGCGCCAAATGTAATATACTATATCCATCTGAAACATTAACATAATAAAGGAGAAGCACAATGAAAGAATACAGTATAGGTACAAAGTGTGTACAGGCAGGCTATGCAGCCGGAAACGGAGAGCCGAGACAGATTCCGATTATTCAGTCAACTACATTCAAATATGACACAAGCGAGGACATGGGAAAGCTTTTTGACCTTGAGGCAGAGGGCTATTTCTACAGCAGACTGCAGAATCCAACCTGTGACACGGTAGCAAGAAAAATCGCAGCTATGGAGGGTGGCACTGCTGCCATGCTCACATCATCAGGACAGGCAGCCAATTTCTATGCCATGTTCAACATATGTGAGTGCGGAGACCATATCGTGGCATCATCATCCATCTATGGAGGCACCTTCAACCTCATCGCGGTAACTATGGCAAAGATGGGTATTACAGCTACATTCGTATCTCCTGATGCTACAGAGGAGGAGCTGAATGCAGCATTCAGACCAAACACAAAGCTTATGTTTGGTGAGACTATTGCCAATCCTGCGCTTACGGTGCTTGATATAGAGCTTTTTGCAAAGGTGGCACACGAGCACGGAGTACCGCTTATAGTGGACAATACCTTCCCGACACCTGTAAACTGCAGACCAATTGAGTGGGGCGCAGATATTGTCACACACTCTACCACAAAGTACATGGACGGACACGGAGCCACACTCGGCGGAGCAATCGTAGACAGCGGCAAATTCGACTGGATGGCACATGCAGATAAATATCCGGGACTGTGCACACCTGACGACAGCTATCATGGCATCACATATGCAGAGAAATTCGGCAAGGAAGGTGCGTTCATTACCAAATGTACAGCACAGCTTATGCGCGATTTTGGTTCTATGCAGTCACCACAGAATGCATTTATGCTGAATCTTGGCCTTGAGTCACTTCATGTGCGTATGCCAAAGCATGTGGAAAATGGACAGGCAGTGGCTGAATTTTTGGAAAATCATCCAAAGGTTGCCTATGTAAACTACTCAGGGCTTCCTTCAAACAAATACTATGAGAGAGCACAGAAGTATCTTCCAAACGGAGGCTGCGGAGTCGTATCATTTGGCTTAAAGGGCGGCAGAGAGGCAGCGTCTGCATTTATGAAGGCATTAAGGCTTGGAGCAATCGAGACACATGTGGCAGATGCGAGAACCTGCTGCTTAAATCCGGCAACAAGCACACATCGTCAGATGAATGATGAGCAGCTTAAGGAAGCAGGAGTGCCGGCAGAGCTTATCAGAATAAGCTTAGGTCTTGAGGACAAGGTGGATTTGATTGCAGATATCTCAAACGCACTCGACGCTATAAAATAAAACATATATTCATAAAATACACAAAAAGAACAAAATTAGTAAAAACAAAACTTTACGAAATGACTTACTAATGATATAGTAGTGATAGGTATGAAAGAGTTTTAATAATTATTTTATTTTTGTGGGAATTATTATGAGTAATAGATTTGATGATGAAAACAATATAGAGATGGATATAAAGACCGCATTCGCATCCTGGGGAAAGTATGTTTTTAAGTGCTTTCCGCAGGAATGCCGTTTGAGGTCTTTTTTATCAGAGGATTCATTAGATGACTCAGAAGGGAAAAATGTGGATATTATAAACAATCCGTTTATAGACAGCATGGTTGACAGGAATAATCTGCTGAAGGCTGTTAAACAGATTGCAGAGGGAGAAAAATTTGCTACTGTAGTACTGCATGCCAAGGAAGGAACAGATACCTACAGGATATCATTCAAGTCGATTTGCTTTGATGATGATGGCAGAACAGTTGAGGCAATAGGGCTTGCTGAGCAGCTTGATGAGCGTCTTAACGAGAGTGAGATGGTGAATGCTTTAGGAAGCAACTTCAACAGTATCTACTATGTAGATGTAGACAACAATAAGATGTATCCGTACAGGATGAATCCTTCTGTCCGTGCTATGTTTGGAGAAGTGCTTGAGTCAAAACCGGGCTATAATGAGATGATGGAACAGTATGTAAATGCTATCGTCTTAGAAGAGGATAAGCTTCACATGCTTTTAGAGACATCAATTAATAATCTGCGCAGGCAGTTTTTGATAAAGGATACCTATCAGCATGATTACCGCATCGTGAGGGATGGACAGGTACAGTATTGCAGAGCAAAGTTTGTCAATGTGTCTGGCGTGGGAGAGCTGCACAAGATGATAGCGGGCTTTTCGGATATAAGCCCGGAGAAGCAAAGAGAGCTTGAGCGTATAGCGTATGTGGATGCAGTGACCGGAGGCAACAATTACGAGAGTTTTAAAAAGAAGCTGCGTGACAGAAACGTATCAGGATATCTGATTTCCATGGATATTCACTCCTTCAAGATAGTGAACTCCATCTGTGGTGTGGCAAAGGGCGATGAGGCGCTTAGATGGATTTCTGAAAATATACGCGGTGTTGTAGGATATAATGACATATCAGGTCATATAAATGCAGACAGATTTGTTATTTTCTTTGCGGATGACAAGATAAATAAGGTTATCAGAAAGATAGAGACCATCAATTTACAGCTTATTAAGGTTTCAGAATCCTTAAAGATTCCAAAGATTCAGCCATACTTTGGTGTGACAAAATGGGAGCCGGGCAAAAAGGTTGAGGAAGCATACGGCGAGGCCAACTTTGCCAAGAATCGGATCAAGGAGCGGAAGGACGTGCTCTATCAGATATACAGTCAGGCCGATACAGAAAGGATTGTCGAAGAAAAGCAGATGGAGGATAACTTCTACAGGGATTTAAATGACAATCATTTTGAGATATGGTATCAGCCCAAGTATGCTCCAAAGACCAACAAGCTGGTCGGTGCAGAGGGACTTGTCAGGTGGAGAAGAGAAAATAATGAGATTATTCCGCCATCCAAATTTATACCGCTTTTTGAAAGAAACGGCATGATTAAGGCGCTTGATGAGTATGTATTCCGCGAGGTGTGTACACATCAGAGAAGATGGCTTGATGAAGGGAAAAAAATAGTTCCTATCTCAATCAACCTGTCCAGAGCGAGCCTGTACTTTGAGTCTGTGGTCAAAAGATATCATGATATAGCAAGAAGAATCGGCATATACACACATCTTGTGCCTATAGAGATTACAGAGAGTGCAGCGGTCGATAATGATGAAATCAAGAGTATTGCGGATAAATTCCATGGCAATGGATTTCCACTTTTGGTGGATGATTTTGGCTCAGGCTATTCATCACTTGTTACCCTCAATATGAAGTGCTTTGATACACTCAAAATCGACAAGAGCCTGATTGACTATATAGGAGATTCAAATGGTGAGAGGCTGCTTGTGCACACGATAGCACTGGCCAAGGAGCTGGGAATCTGCGTGACCGCCGAGGGTGTTGAGAGTCAGGAGCAGGTAGAGTTTTTGAAGAATATAGACTGCGACAGTATACAGGGCTTTTATTATTCAAAGCCACTGCCGTTAACAGAGTATGAGATGCTTTTGGATTGATAAATATAAAAAAACATAAGCAGTATAAAAGAGCCGGTCATGTGACCGGCTCTTTTGAGGGGAGTATAAATAATTAATAAGAGGTATAACATTGAAAAGATTTCTCTCTTCGGAAACATTATAAAATAACAGTAATTAAAAAGCAATACTTTGAAACACAAAATAATATAATTTTAACAAAACGAGTTAATTTATTAAAGAGCTAAAGTACTAAAGCACCGGCTGTAATGATTTTGGTGATTTATCGCAGTTCACATCTCATAATAAAATGAATATCATAATGTAAATTCGTATTTTGGCGTATGGATGTATGAAATTTAAAATAGTTTATGCGGATGAGCTTTATAAGGTGCAAAAAGAAATGAATGCACTGCTTATAGATATAAGAACAAGAGAGGAATATGACAGGTCGCACTGGAAAGGCGCACTCAGTATGCCTATGGATATCACGGATTCATATGAGAGTGAACTCGATGCGTCACAGAGTGTGATTTTTTACTGCACGCATGGTGGAAGCAGCATGAAGCTGGCCAGATATCTGGGAAATCGCGGTTTTGATACAGCGACAGTCATAGGTGGATACAATGCTATGTGCGGATATCAAAAAAAGTTGCAGAAATATGGCTGAAACTATTTAAAAAAATTGAAATTTATGCAACAATATTAGATAACAATGTAAAGTACAATTATAGAAAGGCAGTTACACAATATATGAATAGATTTGAGCTTGTTGTGCCATGTCATTTTGGCCTTGAGGCAGTCGTAAAGAGGGAGATATATGATCTGGGATATGAGATAACACGTGTGGAGGACGGCAGGGTATCGTTTGAGGGCGATGCTGAGGCTATATGCAGAGCGAATATATTCTTAAGAGGCGCAGAGAGAGTATTACTTCAGGTAGGACGCTTTAAGGCTGCCACATTTGATGAGCTTTTTGAAAATGTAAAGGCTCTCCCATGGGAAAATTATATTCCCAAGGACGGCAGATTCTGGGTGAAAAAGGCTTCTTCCATAAAGAGTAAGCTTTTTTCACCATCTGATATACAGTCTATCGTGAAAAAGGCTATGGTTGAGAGAATGAAGAGGTCTTATCACATTGACTGGTTCCCGGAGGACGGAGCACAGTATCCGGTAAGGGTTTTTCTGTACAAGGATGAGGTGATGGTGACACTTGATACATCGGGGGATTCCCTTCACAAGAGAGGATACCGTCTGGCAACGAGCAAGGCGCCGCTGACTGAGACACTTGCAGCATCGCTCATCATGCTTACACCATGGCATGCAGACAGAATACTTGTGGATCCGTTTTGCGGCAGTGGTACATTTCCGATAGAGGCAGCCATGATGGCAGCAAACATAGCACCCGGTATGAACAGGGAGTTTACAGCTGAGAGCTGGACCAATATCATACCAAGAAAGCTGTGGTATGAGGCTGTGCAGGAGGCAGAGGATATGATAGATAAGGATGTGCAGGTGGACATCCAGGGCTATGACATTGACCCTGATGTGGTGGCTGCAGCCAGGGAAAATGCCAAGAGAGCCGGAGTGGAGCACATGATTCATTTCCAGCAGAGGGCTGTGGCTGACCTGCATCACCCGAAGAAGTACGGATTTATTATCTCAAATCCTCCATACGGTGAGCGACTCGAGGAGAAATCAGCGCTCCCGGCACTGTATTCACAGATTGGAGAAGCTTATAAGAGGCTTGATGCATGGTCGATGTATCTGATTACGAGCTATGAGGATACAGAGCGCTATATCGGCAGAAAAGCTGACAAAAACAGGAAAATCTACAATGGTATGATAAAGACATATTTTTATCAGTTTATGGGGCCTAAGCCTCCGAGAAGGAAAAAGGATTAGCAGGGTATATGAAATATTCAAAGAGATATATTGCATTTACATTCATCTTGGCACTTATTTTTGTGTCTAATTTTTACATATATGCAAAGGACAGCTCTACACTTGGCGCGTTCAGAGGAGCACAGATAGATAATACTATATGGAGTCCGCTTGTGGCTGCTGATGTAAATGGAACCACCATCAGGCTTAGGATAGAAAATAAGGAGTATACGAGCGAGGATGAGCATGTGTATATGGATGAGAACAGGAATATAATGGTTCCCGTGTCCATGCTTCGCGATGCACTAAACAGCAGTGCACATGTATACAATAAAAATGAGCTTCTGGTGGAAAAGCACAGTTTGACAGCTGATTTCAAGCTGGCAGACGACAATGGCTTTGTACAGTATAAGGGACAGTTTTATGCAAGCTTAGACAAGCTGTCTAAACTTTTGGATATGACCTGCAGCTTTGATACGGCGACAAATACGCTCACTATGACAGACAAATCCGAGGGTGTATCAACGGTGCCAACAAAGTATGATCTGAGGGAAAGACAGCGAGTGTCACTAATCAGGGATCAGGGCAGCTACGGCACCTGTTGGGCTTTTGCGGCCACAAGTGCACTCGAGTCAGCCCTTATGCCGGAGGAACAGCTTTTGTTTTCAGTGGATCATATGAGTATGAGCAATTCATTCAACGTCAATCAGTATGACGGGGGAGAGTATACCATGGGAATGGCATATCTGGCAGCATGGCAGGGACCGGTTTATGACGCGGATGATCCTTACGGAGATGGAGTGACACGCGATGATCTTGCTGCAGTAAAGCATGTGCAGCAGATGCTTATCATAGATGGAAAGGACTATCAGGGCATAAAGGAGGCTGTTTTCAAATATGGTGGTGTGCAGACATCGCTTTACAGTACAATAGCAAGCTCAAAGACAAAGACGCCTTATTACAATAAGCAGACTAATTCTTACTGTTATATGGGTCAAGATAAGCCAAATCATGATGTGGTTATAATTGGCTGGGATGACAATTACCCTAAGGAAAACTTCAATGTGGATCTGGAAGGAGATGGAGCCTTTATATGCCAGAACAGCTGGGGCAGCAGTTTTGGAGACAATGGAGTGTTCTATGTGTCATACTACGATACAAATGTGGGCACGCACAATGTTGTTTATACAGATATAGAGAGTGCTGACAATTATGATAATATATATCAGAGTGACCTGTGTGGCTGGGTAGGAAAGATGGGCTACGACAAGGAGGATATGTATGGAGCCAACATATTTACCGCACAGTCGGCTGAATCGCTAAGGGCTTCCGGCTTTTATGCTACAGCAGCGGATACCTCATACAAGCTGTATGTGGTTAAGAATTTTGAGAATGAGTATTCTTTTAAAAATAAGACGCTTGTGGCTGAGGGGTCACTAAAAAATGCAGGCTATTACACTGTTGATTTTGATGAGCCTGTTGATTTGGAGTCCGGTGAGCGTTATGCCATTGTACTTTATATAAATACACCGGGATCGACTCATCCGATGGCTATAGAGTACAACTCGGGAGAAGCATACATGTCTACGGTCAATCTGGATGATGGCGAGGGATACATCAGCTATGATGGTGTGGCATATATCAATGTAAAGGAAAAACAGGATTGTAACCTCTGTATAAAGGCCTTTTCTGATAACAGATGATATGTACAGAAATATTCTAAAGATAATAACAGTATTTTTCGTTATGCTTGCACTTATCGTGCCGGTCACGCTTGAAAAGCTTCCGGCTATAAATGAGAAGTATGATATGGCAAAAGCATTGGAGGATAATGTGCTGCAAAACTATGTCAAGGCTTCCTCAGATGCAAAGCAGGAGAAGAACCCTGATGAGATATTGCAGGAGAAAGCCGGCTTTGAGGATGATTTAAGGATAGAGTTGCCGGACGACTCAGAAGGGGAGCGCCAGAGTATATCGGTGGAAACCGATGCCCTGACGCAGACGGTCTATGTAAAGCTTAAGGCTGATGTGGACAATTACTTTACGAAGTATTCCATGACAGGCAGGTCAAATCATATAGACTCCATGCAGTATTACCGCAATGGGGCAGATGGTGTGATAGCTATCACTACAGACAAGCTCTATCAGGTGAAGCAGCGCATAGAGAATGGATATCTTTATCTGAGCTTTGTCAATCTGCATGATATATACGATAAGGTCATCATAATAGATGCAGGTCACGGCGGACGTATGACCGGTGCCGTGCGAAACGGAATAGAGGAAAAAAACATCAATCTGGACATAGTGCTGGCACTTAAGGAACAGCTTGACAGCTATTCAGGTGACAAAAGGCTTGGGATATTCTACACCAGGACAACAGATACCAATCCTACACTGCAGCAGAGAGCGGCACTTGCCAATAAGGCGGATGCGGATTTATTTATAAGCGTGCATTGCAACTCATATGAAAAGGGCAATTTCACCGCGGTTTCGGGTACGCAGGTGCTCTACAGCCAGTCAGATAACAGAGAGCTCGGAAGTAAACACCTTGCACAGATTTGCATGGATAACGTGACAGCTGTGACAGGAAACAGGGCATTTGGGCTGCTTCCTGCAGATGACATATATATAATAAGAACAAGTGAGGCTCCGGTTGCGCTTGTGGAGGTGGGCTTCATGACCAACAGACAGGAGCTTGACAATCTGGCCAATGCAGACTATCAGAAACAGGCAGCGCAGGGTATATACAATGCAATCATGCAGGCCTTTGATGAGGGCTACTAGCTGTATTGGGAGATTGTCCGAATAGAAAAAGAAGGAAGGAAATATATTATGACAAAAATCATATTTGCAACAGGAAACAAGGATAAGCTCAGAGAAATCAAAGAGATACTTTCAGACTGTGACGTGGATATCCGTTCAATGAAGGAAGCAGGTATCAATGTGGATATAGTGGAGGATGGGAAGAACTTTGAAGACAATGCGCTGATTAAGGCACGCGCAATTGCGGCACACACAGATGCAATTGTTCTCGCAGATGACTCAGGACTTGAGATTGACTATCTGAATAAGGAACCTGGAGTATATTCAGCGCGCTATATGGGCGAGGATACTTCCTATGATATAAAGAATAATAACCTTATAGAACGCCTTGACGGTGTGCCAAAGGAGAAGCGTACAGCCCGCTTTGTGTGTGCTATCGCCGCAGTGCTGCCGGATGGAAAGGAACTTGTGACCAGACAGACTATGGAGGGCTACATAGGATGGGAGATAGCGGGAGCCAACGGCTTTGGTTATGATCCTATCTTCTATTTAGATGAGTACGGCTGCTCTTCTGCAGAGCTTACTCCCCAGCAGAAGAATGCCATAAGCCATCGAGGCAAGGCTCTTCGCGCCATGAGAGAGATGCTTGTGAAGGTGATCTAGAGTATAGGCGTTGAATTGCACAACGTATACGGATAAAATGCCTGCCGGGAAGCTCTTTTAAGCTGTCCGGCAGCCACTTTAAAAAAATATAAAAAAAAATAAAAAAAGTTGTTGACATATTCTTACCTTTGCTATATACTAATTCTTGCGTCACGGAAAGAACGCAAACAAATCCCTCGGGGTGTGGCTCAGCTTGGCTAGAGCGCCTGGTTTGGGACCAGGAGGTCGCAGGTTCGAATCCTGTCACCCCGACTTGTGAACAATTAAATATGCGGGTGTAGTTCAATGGTAGAACACCAGCCTTCCAAGCTGGATACGTGGGTTCGATTCCCATCACCCGCTTAGATATTGCAGTATTCGCAGTATCCCATATGTGTCTGTAGCTCAGTTGGATAGAGCACCGGCCTTCTAAGCCGGGTGTCGGGGGTTCGAATCCCTTCAGGCACATTTTTTATTTCATATCAATTCCATATGGACCATATGAAGTAAATATGGTGGGTATAGCGCAGTTGGTTAGCGCGCCAGATTGTGGCTCTGGAGGCCCAGGGTTCGAATCCCTGTATCCACCCTTTGCATTAGTGCAAATAGTGTCGTGCGCATTATATGCGTATCCGTGCGGCGCACGAGTATTACTCAAGGGCTATCGCCAAGCGGTAAGGCACAGGATTTTGATTCCTGCATTCGTTGGTTCGAATCCAACTAGCCCTGTTACAATCTGAATATATGGGATATTAGCTCAGGTGGTAGAGCACTTGACTTTTAATCAAGTTGTCCGGGGTTCGAATCCCCGATGTCTCATTAAAAATGCCTCTTTTAAAGAGGCGTTTTTTAATGTCAGACATCGTAGGAATCGAACTCCGGACAACGTAGTTGACCGAAGCGTAGACAGAGAAAAATATGTGGGTATTATATGCATTTGGATCCGCATTTTTTGCGGGTATAACATCAATACTGGCAAAGTGTGGTATCAAAAAAACTGATTCAAACGTAGCAACTGCAATCAGGACAATTGTAGTTTTGATTTTTTCGTGGATTATGGTATTTGTGGTTAAAGCGCAGGGGCAGATCACAGCTGTGTCAGCAAAGACATGGATATTTCTGATGCTTTCAGGAGTCGCTACCGGAGCCTCATGGCTTTGTTATTTTAAAGCACTCCAGCTTGGCGATGTAAACAGAGTGGTGCCGATTGATAAATCAAGCACAATACTGACCATTATACTTGCATTTATCTTTTTTAAAGAGGAGATAAATGTACTCAGGCTGGTATGTGTGATGCTTATAGCAATTGGAACGTATATGATGATCACCAAAAAGGAGATATCACAGGAAGAGCAGAATAAGGCCAGGGGTTCTCATGGATGGCTGTTTTATGCAGTGCTGTCTGCTGTTTTTGCCAGCTTCACCTCAATACTGGGAAAGGTCGGCATAGAGGGAATCAATTCTAATCTGGGAACTGCAATAAGGACGATAGTGGTGCTTATTATGGCTTGGATAGTGGTATTTGCCACAGGAAAACAGCACACCATAAAGCATATAGAGAAAAAAGAGCTTGGCTTTATCTGCCTTTCGGGACTTGCAACAGGCGGCTCATGGCTTTGTTATTACAAGGCACTGCAGGACGGACTTGCGAGTGTCGTAGTGCCTATAGATAAGCTGAGCATAGTTGTGTCAATCGTGTTTTCATATTTCGTATTTAAGGAAAAGCTGACGATTAAATCCTTTACAGGACTGGTGCTCATCATAGCAGGAACATTGATTATGCTGGTTTAAATATATAAAAACATCTTGACGTTTTTCTGTTTTTTTATTATCATTGTTAACCGAGGGGAAATTTATAGTTGACAATTATAACGGATGATATGTATTATAATGATACTTATTAAATGAGAGAAGAAATACAGGACACGAAGGAGATTAAAATGGATCCAATAACACTGGCACAGGAGATAATAGACGGAAGAAGAATCACAAGGGATGATGACCTATCATTTTTCCTTACATGTGATTTAGACGAGCTGTGTAAGGGCGCAGATATGATCAGGGAGAAGTTTATCGGCGACAAGGTAGATTTGTGCTCGATAATAAACGGAAGAAGCGGAAAATGCCCTGAGGACTGCAAATACTGTGCGCAGTCAGCACATAATCATACAAACTGTGAGGTCTATGATTTTTTACCTGAGGAAAAGATACTTGAGGCTTGCAGGATGAATGAGAGAGAGGGTGTAGACCGTTTCTCGATAGTTACAGCGGGAAAAGCGCTGACAGGTGAGGAATTTGACAAGGCAATACATGCATATGAGACAATGAACAGAGAGTGTAAGATTGATTTATGTGCATCAATGGGCTTTCTTTCAGCAGAGCAGCTTCACAGACTGCACGAGGCAGGTGTCAGCAGCTATCACCACAATATAGAGACCTCAAAGCGTAATTTCCCCAATATATGCACCACACACACCTATGATATGAAGATTGAGACGCTTAAAAAGGTGAAGGCAGAGGGCATGTATGCGTGCTCAGGTGGCATCATCGGAATGGGTGAGACCTGGGAGGACAGGCTTGATATGGCAGTAAGCCTTGCAGAGGTAGGAGTGGATTCCATTCCGCTTAATGCGCTTATGCCGATTGCAGGCACTCCGCTTGAGGGACTTGAGCATATCAGTGAGCCTGATATACTGCGTACAGTGTCATTTTTCAGATATATAAATCCAAAGGCTGACATACGTCTCGGAGCCGGAAGAGCGCTGCTTACAAATGATGGGGAGCTTGCATTCAAGTCTGGAGCATCAGCCACAATTACAGGAAACATGCTTACGACAGTAGCGTGTGCCACAATCAGAAGTGACAAGGAAATGCTTGAAGGCATGGGCAGGAATGTGACACCTGAGTACATGAAATAAAGGTAATTATTCAGAATATAAAATATGTCAAAGATGCGTAAAATAGTATTAGTTTTGCGCATCTTTTTTAGTACAAATGACAGGTTTGGTTGCGGGGTGAAAATTTTTATTATATAATGAAAAAAATGTAATTTAAGGGATTTATCCGGTATAGCATGGAACATGAATAGGAGCGAATTAATATATTTCATTGAAAAATAAGAGGTTACGGGGGAAATATGTACAACGATAAAGGCAATACAAAGTATCTGAAGCTGTTAAAGCAAAATTATTCATCGAGTCAGGATGTAATCAGGGAGATAGTCAATCTTTCTGCGATTATAAACCTGCCAAAGGGCACGGAGTTTTTCCTGAGTGATATATATGGCGAGTATGAGGCTTTTCTACATATCATGAACAACTGCTCAGGTGTGATAAAGGAAAAGGTGGATTTGATTTTTAAGGATACGATTTCTGATTATGACAGACAGGAGCTTTGCACGCTCATATACTATCCAAGAGAGAAAATGGCCATGCTTGATGAACAGGGCAAGATAGACAGTGACTGGTATGCTATGACGTTAAATCAGCTTATACTTGTCGCAAAGCTGCTCTCATCAAAGTACACCAGGTCGAAGGTCAGAAAGGCTCTGCCTGAGGAATATGCGTACATTATCGATGAGCTTTTGCATGCGCAGGAGGATGAGGATGCAAACCAGGTCAGATATCACAAGCAGATATTAAAGACTATAATTGATTTAGAGGATGCGGATGAGTTTATAATCGCTTTGTCTGCACTGATTAAGAGGCTTGCTGTTGACCATCTGCACATTGTGGGAGATGTATTTGACAGAGGAGGAAGCGCGGATAAGATTCTCGATCTGCTTTATGATTATCACTCGCTTGATATCGAGTGGGGCAATCACGACATTCTCTGGATGGGTGCGGCATGTGGAAATGATGCATGTATATGTAATGTCATCCGCAACAATCTTAAATACAACAATGTGGAAATTCTTGAGAATGCCTACGGAATAAGCTTACGACAGCTAATGCTGTTTGGCATGAAAACATATGGTATAGAGGATGGAATTGAGGCTGCAAGGGCAGCCATCACAGTAATGCTTTTTAAGCTTGAGGGGCAGCTTATACTTGCACATCCCGAGTATGAGATGGGAAACAGGCTGATGCTTGACAGGCTGGACGAGTTGCAGGATGTAGGAGTGGACAGAAAGCGCTTTCCAACCGTTGATGATGAGAGACCCTACGCACTAAGTGACGAGGAGACTGTCATCATGAGAAAGCTGCACAGACAGTTTGTGACAGGACAGCGCCTGCACAAGCATGTCAGATTTTTGTATGATAAGGGCGGCATGTACAATGTATACAATGGCAACCTGCTCTATCATGGCTGTGTTCCGGTTGATAGCAACGGAGCCTTTGATAAGCTGTATATTGATGGCGAATTTTATCACGGAAGGGCACTGCTTGACAAATGTGATGAGAAGGCAAGGGCTGCGTATGTGGACAATCCTTATAAGGATGATGTGGACTTTATGTGGTTTTTGTGGGGAGGAGAAAAATCACCGCTGTGCGGCAGAAGGCTTAAGACCTTTGAGATGGAATATGTTACAGATAAGAGCATGTGGGAAGAGCCTTCTAACCCATACTACAGCAGGTATTACGATAAGAGCTTCTGCTGTCAGATACTGCACGAGTTCGGGCTGTATGATGATGATGCGCATATTATAAATGGACATACACCGGTTCACGCAATAGAGGGAGAGAACCCTGTCAGGGCCAATGGCAAGCTGTTTGTGATAGATGGAGGCTTCTGCCGTGCGATGAACAAGAAAACCGGTATCGCCGGCTATACACTGATTTACAATTCACATGGTCTAAGGCTCAAGGCACACACGCCTTTTACATCGGTGGAGGATGCCCTGATAAATAATACTGACATAGAGACGTCATCAGAGGTCGAGGAGAATGATAAGAGACGTATGCTTGTGAAGGATACCGATATAGGAAAGAGGCTTATTGGAGAGATTGATGATCTGCACAAGCTTCTTGAGAACTACAGGAGGCTGTAGGGGAACATATTGGACTGTAGGGTGCGTATGGGACAAGACCTTGACAAATAAGTTATAAAGAGTTATAAAAAGATTACAAAGTTATAAAGAGTTATAAAAATTATTAAAAGTTATAAAGAGTTATAAAACAGGAGTGCAGAGATGAAAAAAATCCCTTTTCATTATCATTTGGCAAGGAACCGGTCAGTTTAATTAACCGTAATGTTCAGTCTTATGAAATAATTGATACATTTGAGGATGAAAACCCTGCTTACCAGGTTTGTGTAGATAATTGTGATTTTTAAGGTGGAAGATAGGTTAAGGGAGCGGCATATGATTAAAGAGTAATCCGTCATGCAGTGTATGCATGGCGGATTTTTCGTATGTAATTGCTTGCGACTGATACATTTTAGATACAAGTATCTGCTAATATATAAACAGCCATGCATAATACAGGCTGAATATATAATCCTCGGGATTGACAGCAAAAGAAGAATATGCAAAGATTTATAAAAGATTATAAATTTTAGAAGGAACATCATGATAGAAATATTAATAGTGGAAGACGAAAAACCGATATCAGACCTCATCAGATTAAATCTCATGAAAGCAGGCTATAGCTGCACCTGTGCCTTTGATGGTATGGAGGCAGCAGATATTCTGGAGGAGAGAAATTTTGACCTGATAATACTTGATGTAATGCTGCCAAAGTTGAACGGCTTTGAGCTTATGGAATACATAAAGCCGCTTGGCATACCTGTGATATTTCTCACAGCCAAGGCCACTTTAGATGACAGGCTAAGAGGTCTCACATCCGGTGCCGAGGACTATATGGTAAAGCCTTTTGAGATTGTTGAGCTTTTAGCCCGGGTAAATATAGTGCTAAGACGTTATAATAAGATGGAGCAGCAGCTCACCTTTAAGGATATAGCTATCGATACGAAAAACCAGAATGTATCAAAGGCAGGAAAGCATATAGAGCTTACACCAAAGGAATTTGAGCTGCTTGAGCTTTTGATGCGCAATAAAAATATCACACTTTTCAGAGAAAAGATATATGAAGAAATATGGGGAAGTGAGTACTCTGTCGAGTCGAGGACTCTCGATCTTCACATACAGAGACTGCGCAAAAAGCTTGATATAGGAGACAGCCTTAAAACCGTATTTAAGGCAGGATACAGGCTGGAAGAATAGAAAACTAAAGACCATTAAATATGGGTAAGCGTAATATACAAAAAGAGGGATAAATGAAATTCAGGTACAAGGTATTGTTCACAAATTTAATACTGCTTTCACTTGGACTGGGGCTGGTGGGTTACCTCATGATACACAAAAATTTTGAGCTTGCGAAGCAGACGCAGCTTAAAAATGCTATTGTGCAGAATAATCTGGTACAGTCCTCTGTGGAGTATGAGCTTTTGCAGCTTTTAAATTCAGTTTCCGATAATTCTGAAACTTTGAACAATAATACAGATAACAATAATGCAGAAAAGAGTAGCATTTCCGCATCCTCAATAGCCGCGCAACTTCCGCAGATCGGAAGCCGTGTAAGCAGCAGTGTGCGCTCAAGTGATTCATTTTTCTACATATATTTTGATGGTGAAAAAGTATATACAGATGACAAAAGTGATGCAAGGATAAGTGATACACTTTTTAAAAATCTCACAACAGGAAACAAAAACTATGTGATTAAAGAAGAATCCCAAAAGCACTATGTCTATGTTACATCGCAGAGTGTGATAGATGAAAAAAATCTCTGTATAGTAAGTAAATGCGATGCATCAGAGGCGTATACACTGCTTGATGAGCAGATAAAATATTTCAGGCTGATAATAATAGTCATATTGATTGCGGAGTCGGCAGCAATGTATTTTATCAGCAGGTACATGACAAAGCCGCTCGAGAAGCTTAACCATGTCAGCGAGGAAATAGCGCAGGGGGATTATGCCACAAGGGTAAACGTAAAAAGTCATGACGAGATAGGACTTCTTGCACAGAAATTTAATATCATGGCGCAGGCAGTATCGGATCATGTAGATGAGCTTAACGATATGGTGCACAGGCGTGAGCAGTTTGTGGCGGATTTTACCCACGAGATAAAAACCCCTATGACGTCAATCATTGGATATGCAGACACGATGCGTTCACTGGAGCTTCCGAGAGAGGAGCAGATGATGGCGCTTGGATATATCTTTTCGGAGGGAAAACGTCTGGAGAGCATGTCGCAGAAGCTTTTTGAGCTGATATATCTGCGCCGGCATGATATTGAAAAAGCGCGGGTTCATATGGCAGATCTTTGTGCAGAGGTGGTAAAGGTTGTTGAGCCTGCATACGAAAACAGGCATCTTACTATAGAAACAGAGATAGAGGATGCTGTGCTGACCGTGAATAGAGAACTTCTGGTTACAGCACTTGTCAATATGATGGATAATGCAAGAAAAGCGTCAGAAGAAGGTCAGCAGGTTGAGGTTACAGGAAAATTTGTGGACAATATGGCTTGTAATATACGTAAAGATAAAACGGATATAGGCGAAGACGAATCAGCAGATGACAGGAAATGTATGAGGGCATATGAAATCTGCATAATTGATCACGGAATTGGAATGACTAAAGAGCAGGCGGCAAAAATCTGTGATGAGTTTTATATGGCAGACAAATCAAGAGCCAGAAAAGAGGGCGGTGCCGGAATCGGAATGTCTCTTGTGGCAATCATTTTAGAACACCATAATGCAGTACTTTCAGTAGAAAGTGAACCCGGATGCGGAACAACGATGAGGATTTTGCTGCCGTGGTAATCTGAACGCAATATAGATATAAAAAATGGTAAATTCGTAAGATTTAAAGGAAGATATGAAAAAAGACAGCTTCAAATTAATAATAATGTCTGTTGCAGTAATCTGTATAGTAATAGCAGGCATCATGGTGCCTGGCATAGTGCTTGAGGCAAACCAGAAAAGTGAACATGATCATGTGGCGAAGGTTCCTAAAAGCTATCTGCCTTCAGGCTCTGTAATGGCAAAGGAAGCATCTGCCAATCTGAAATTGTCGGAGAAGCTCTCGCTCATAGATGGGCAGTGGGACAGCACGACAGATGATGCTGCCTCTTATGAGATGGATGAGCAGGATTATCAGGCAGTTGCCACATGCAGAAAAAGCATGGAAAAGCTTTATGACGAAAAGCTCTATCCTGTAAATCTTTCACCTGACTACTCTAACTGGTATACGTGGGAGGCAGCAGCGAAAAAGGCATCGGATAATACCTTTAACACATATACGGCATATTACTGGATAATCAGGTTTGAGAAGTATGATGGTACACAAAATCATACAATCTGGATGCTTGAGGATGGGACAATCATTATGGCAAAAGCACATATGAAGGATATTAGTGATATGAGTGAATATAAAGAGGTTTTGCAGGCAGATGATGAATCACAGGCAGAAAATGATTTGTCTGCTTACAAAGGATATTTTGACTACAGCGGGATAGATTTTTCAAAGCTTAACCTGATATCCGAGACAACAGCAGTGGAGCAAAAAAATAATGAAAGCTATGAGGTGCTGCAGTTTTTACAGGAAAATGAATATGTATATGCGATTCATGAGAAGTGATATAGACCCGGTTTGCATAAGTATGTGCAGACCGGGTTTTTATAATAAAAAATGCAATGTATGATACAAAAAGTTTACAACTGACATATATACTCATTATAACAACAGGGAACACAAAAAAGGAGAACCACATATGGATAAAAGGGGTAACATATCTTCACGAAATATGAGATTATTTGCAGCAATTATGACACTCATCGAGGCACTTGTCCTCATATCACTCGCAGGCTGTGCAGATAAAAAGGTAGATTATGGCACTGATACAGAAAAACTGACAAAAAGTGCTGTATGCAATGTAAAGGATTTTAGTACAGATGAGACCTACAGCGATGAGTTTTCCGTGCAGACAGAAATTGGAAATGTAAATATAGATATAAGTGCAAAAGTGGAACTGCCTGATTGTAAGACAATGTCAGTAGTTGAAGTGGAAAAGATACCTTATTCTGCAAAGCTCAAGGAAAAGGTATTGAAGGCATACTTTGGAGAGTCGCAGATTTATTACTATGATAAGGAACATTGGACAAAAACACAGCTTCAAAATCTTATTGATTCCATAAATTCCTCAACAACACCAACTGATACATCTGGCACAGGAAACAGAGCTGAGTTTTTGAAGGAATATACGCATTATCTGGAAAATGCCGGGGATGAATGGACTATAGCTACAGAGTATGATTCATGTGATGAGTTTGTAGGGAAAAAAGGAAACACCTGGTATAACGTGAATTTTGTTGCAGATGGTGATGAAAATAAATGGCTGTCGGGAATTGGCGCAGGTCCGATTGAAGGATATACCAAAAAGACAGGAAGTAATGAATACGAGTGGAGCAATATATTTAACGATGGATATGTGCAGCAATACTTTGGACCGGATTCACTCATGGAATATGATACGGTAAATGATATCACGGATTCACAGGATACATCGGGAGAGGAAATCGCGCAGGAGGAAAATGAATCGGGTATCACAATAGAAGAAGCGGGGAATATGATAGACAGTTTTTTGAAAGAGACAGGTTTTTCATCCATCCCGCAGACTGAGAGCTCGCAGCTGAAATGGAGTGGATATAACGAAAGAGCCGATCATGTGTATCAGGAAGATGATATACATGAGTGTGTAAGTGGTTATAGATTTTACTACAATATCGGAGTTGGCAAAATATTATTTGATGATGCTTTAAATCCGATGGATTACAGCGGATACAATATGAAATATGGTGATAGTATAGAGGATACTTTTGATAATGAATTCTACAATTTTTATATTGATAAATATGGTATAGGTACTTTCTTTATAGACTGCCCGGTAAGTATAGTAAGAAAACAGGAAAATGTAGAAATGCTTCCTTTGGAAAATATATTTGATATTGCCCGGGATGAACTTAAAAACAATGCTGATGAATATGTACTGGATACAAATGTAAAATATTATACTCTAAAACTTGCATACATAAGGGTAAACAACCGGACTGATATGCAAAAATACAGTTATATTCCGGCATGGAGTCTGGAATTGCTGCAGAAAGACACTACAAATGCATGCCCTGTATTTATCAACGCGATTGACGGAAGTGTGATACATCCGGACGATCTGAGTTAAGATACAGAATGTTTACATCGGACCGTACTTTCACAGGAATAATTATGTTGTAGAAAAAATGTGACATATCAGGGAGGATTGGCATATGAGAAAACACACAAGAATACTCGCAGCGGCTATGACGATCGTTGAAGCGATAGTAATCATCTCACTCACAGGCTGCTCAGGAAAAAAAGTAGATTACAATATGGAAACTGAAAATATAAACACAAAAGCAGGAAGCGATATAAGTGCGTTTGACGACAGTACGAAATGGAATGACAGCTTTTCTGTTGAGACATCTGACAAAAGTGTGGATGTGGATATTTCAGCAGACATTACCCTGCCGGACTGCAAAAGCATGTCGGTTGTTGAGGTGAAGAATATAAAGGTGGGTGCCGATTTCAAAAAGAGTGTGATAGAGGCTTATTTTGGCGATAGTACCGTATATTATCACGACATACCTCATTATACGAAAGAAGAGATATATCACAGTATGGAGGTTGTAAAAAATGAGATTGCCGGGTATCAGCAGGAAATTGATGCGGGACTTATCACAGAAGAGGGCGTCAGCAGGGTGATGAAAAGTGAAAATGATCTGCTGGAACAGTATGAAAAGGCAGAACCGTCTGCACTGGATACGCGTGAAAAAGCTACAGATTATACGGATTGTAATGAGTATCTGGGATATATTGGTAATGTTTTCTGTGAGCTTAGATTTGGAATTGCTGAGGACGGCTCTCTTGAATATATTTCAGCACAGCCTCTTAAGGCAGGAAGTGAGGGGACATTATACGATGATAGTGAGTATGGCTATTACGGACCACCATCCTTTGCAGAGGAGAAAGGTGTAGAGGGATTTAACGGAGGCTCTACAGGTGGAGATACTACATCTTTATATGATAATGAGTGTGCATTATCAAAAGACGAAGCTATAAAAAAGGCAGAAGAATTTCAAAATAAATTAGGCAGGGCTTCACAGGTATATATAGGAACATCAGACTACGAGTGGAGCGCAGGAGTGATAGAGGATGGTGATGATACTGTAAAAACTGATGATAAAGAGAGCGTCATAAAGGATACAGCCTGGGGATATATCATAGATTATGGCGAGGGTGTGGATGGCATAGCGTTTTGCAAGTCACTCGATTTCACCCGGAATATGGATATATGGGAGACACTCGATAACTATGATGATTTTATGCCATATGGCAGCAGTTCCTTTATTGTGACGGATCAGGGAGTGACGGAAGTTACTGTTTCTTACCCGGTTGATATTGTAAATGAGTCAAAAAACGTAGAACTCTTGTCAATGGACACTATTAAAGAGATCATCAAGGATGACATGACAAAAAACTCAGATCAGTATGATTTTACACAAAATCACACTTACAACAATCTAAAGCTCGGATATATCCGTTTGAAGGATGCATCTGACAAGGATAAATGTACTTATGTTCCGGCATGGTGTCTGTCAAAACAGGACAAGGGCTACGACAGATATCCGGTGTATGTGAATGCGATAGACGGCACGATCATAAGGAGTGATGATCTAATATAAGATACTGTTATTGGCTGCAATAAAGTTTATACATGGAGTTACATTTTTAGATAATAGATCAGGTTCATATTTATTTGGAAAAGATGTGGAAAATATATGATTAATAAAAAGAAAAAATATATAGGGCGTTTGACACTTGCCACTGCAATTACCTCTATTTTATTTTCAGGATGTGGGGCGGCACAAAAGGAGCTTGCACAGACGCACAGAGCTTCCTACGAGAAAATATCATACCAGACAGTTACGGTACAGAGCGGTTCACTCACACCGCAGACTACCATCAGTCTGAGCGCGCAGGGCTATACCAGGTTTTCCTATGGTGCGACAAACACGGAGCTTACGCTTGAAAAGGTAAATGTGGCAGTGGGTGATCATGTGAAAAAGGGCGATATACTGGTGGCTTTTAAATCCGGGGAGATACAGAAAAAGATTGAGGACTACAGCGGGCAGATCAGTCAGAATAAGCTTCTGGCAGAGCACTACAGGGCTATTATGAAAATCGATGATACTCAGGATTATTCAAGCGATATAGCCCAGCTTGATAAGGATACAGAGGTTGCGCAGCTTTATCTTGATGAGGCTAAGGAAAAACTGTCGAGATATCAGATCACGGCATCAGAGGATGGTACGATCACAGCAATGGACAATTCACTTTTGGCGGGGGTTTTTGAACCGGGCAGCAATCTTATAACAGAAATCAGCGGAAACGGCAATTACGAGGCTGACAGACCGGAAGGCTATGACTTTAATGTGGGTGATGTATACACGGCAACTGCATCTGATATAGAGTTTGAACTTAAGGTAAAAGAGGTGGACGATCAAAAGCTTGTTTTTGAACCGGTATCGGACATGTCGGCAGTATCGGATGCACAGATATTTTCCATGGAAGTGACGCGCCCTGCTATAGAAAATGCTGTGTATGTGCAAAAGGACGCAGTACATGAGAAGGATGGCAGGTATTTTGTATACACACTGGATGAGAATGGATACAGACAGGCGGTATGGATAAGTGTCGGAGATCAGGTAGGAGACTACCGGATCATCACAGAAGGACTTAAAAGCGGGGATGAGGTGGTTTTGCAGTGAAGATCAGAAACCTTTTATCAATAAAAAAGCTGGCAGTATTGGGGATATGTGTGTCGTTTTTGGCAGGCGGCTGTGGAAAAATGACAGAAAGCAGCATTCCGGAGCTTGAAGAACCTGTAGCGTTAAATGAAGCCTATAGACCTGTGGAATACGGTACGATTGGCTCCATACAGGTGCTGATGGCTACCGCAGTTCCTAGGGATTACTGCAATTACTACAGTGCCAACGTAAACATTTCACAGATATATGTGGAGCCGGGAGATACAGTAAATGTAGGGGATGTGCTTGCTGTCTGTGATGTGGATGAGGCAAAAAAACAGTTGCAGGAATGTAAGGATGCGCTGGTGCATGAGAATGAGACATATGAGATATCCGCTCAGATCTCGGATACGCAGATCAAATTATGGGAGAGTCAGGCTGCGGATACGGACGAATTTTCAACAGAACAGATTGAGAAAAAAGAGAGCACAGAAGATGATTACAATACGCAGATTGCCACAGAACAGGAAAATGAACGGTACGATAAGCAGCTTCACGAATACCGCGTGCAAAAGATCAATGAGCAGATGGCTTTATATCAGCAGATCGTTGATGATGGAACGCTTAAGGCAGTCCACAGCGGTCTTGTCACTTACACTAAGAAGCTGACAGATGGAAGGTCTGCTGCGGCATACGAGAATATAGTCATTGTCTCAGATACGGATGACCTTGTGCTGGATATAAAAGATACAGCCATAAATGAGTACAAATACAGTGATTATGACAAGAAATATGTGATAGTCGATGGCGAAAAATATGATGTCACCGAGTCTCAATATACATCAGAGGTTTTGGTACTTTCGAAGATAAACAACCGCTATCCGGATGTGTGCGTGGAAAGCAGGGAAAAGCCGTTTCTTACGGCAGGACAGATGTATCCGGTATATTTTGAAAAGACAAAAGCGGACCAGGCACTTGTCGTGGGAAAAGATTCCATCTATAAGGAAGGCGATACCAGATATGTCTATGTGAAAAATGATGAGGGCGGCCGCGAGAAACGCATCATAACAACAGGTGAGTCTGATGAAAACTATACACAGGTCACAGAGGGCTTAAAAGAGGGGGAGCTGGTCTACTATAATTCTACAGATCAGGTTCCGACAAAGTATAGCAAATATACGGTAACAAGGTCTGATTTTGATATAGCAAACTACGGTGTGCGCTACAGCAGATCTGACGCAGGGACGATAACCGAAACCTGTGATTATGAAGGGCAGATCGTATCGGTCAATGTGAAGCAGGACGATACGGTAGAAAAGGGGATGCTGCTTTACGTGGTGGATACCGGAGAGGGCAAAGCTGCCATAACAGAGGCGAAAAATGCGATCGACTCGGAGAATGAATCCTATGCGCAGAAGATTGCTGATTACGATAAACAGATAAAAGATTTATCTGAAGGTGGTAGTAGCGCAGAAGAAAATAACCGGCAGGATGAAAAGCCGGATACAGCATATGATGAGCAGCAGTTGAAACTGAATTTACAATTATTGAATCTGCAGAAAAAACTTGCCTGTGCAGACCACACCTATCAGCTTTCCAGGCTACAGTCAGCATATGACAGCATAAGCGCAGGAAATGACGGCAAAGGAAATATTTCAGTATATGCCAAAAATGATGGAAAAGTTTCAAAGGTGAGTGTCAAGGCAGGAGATAATGTGGAGGAAGGCTCAGATATCCTGCAGATAACCGGAAATTCCACGGACGTACTGCTGGTTCAGGTAAAGGATAGCAATAGCTATAAAGTAAATAAGGACAATATAGCAGATGTGGGAGAGCGCGTATCACTTGAGCTGGACGGTACAACGATCTACGGAAGCTGTATCGGTTTTGCCGGTTACGGTAGTGTTGCTCAAAAGGGATATATAAATCAGGATGATAAAGGTGTGCATATTACCGGAAACACAGATTCGGGATATGGAAATGCAGCATTTTATATAAAACTTGACAATGGAATACCGGATGATCTGACCAGGGCATCTGCTGTAAAGTTTTCTTATGTTTCTTTTAAAAAGGTGGTAGTGGTGCCGACTTCGATCATACACAAGCAGGTCAATCCTATGGACAAAGATGATATATCATACTATGTGTGGAAAATTGATGGGGACAGCGTGGTAAAGCAGCCGGTAATATTGAGCGATTATACATCAGGCAGCAATACACTTGTGCTTTACGGTATTGATGAGGGCGATGAAATATGTTTGGCTTCGTAATTAATAAATTAAAAAACAGAAAATGGTTAAATCTGTGTCTGCTTATGGGAGTGGCTTTGTTTATAGCACTTTTTGTGTGCCACCCTATGTTTGAAAAGGGTGCGGGCAATCAGATACTCGACAGACTTTTTACGGATCATGCCACACAGCAGAATGAGTTTCCTGCACAGATGAGCCGCGAGGGAACATATGCGGTGGCAGATTATCCTGATTCGCAGTCAGTGCTTGATAAGCTGTCAGGATACGAAAAGAAGTGGACTGAATATGTGGATATAAACAAGGTTTCCTCACAGCAGCTTATCACACTCTCAGGAGGACGCGCAGATACAGAGTTTGGAGGACTTAACCATTATTTTACAATAGGATATCTGCCGGGGCTTTCGGAGTACGCGGATGTTGTAAAATCTCAGACTGACACAGCCACATTCGAATGCAGTATAAGCGAAAAGACAATGGATCACTACGGACTTGTAGCAGGTGAAAAAATCTATTTACATGTACCTGATGGCAGTGGGAAAAAGGAAATTTCTTTCGTCATATCACAGATCTGCCGTGAAAAAGATATAAACGATCCATATTGGGCCAAGACGCTTTCGGATATGGGCGATGTGATATTTGTTTCGCAGGATGTTTTTGACGAAATGATGCAGTATTACAGCGAGGACAATATCAGCTACAGTGATTTTCTCATGCTGGATTACAGGCAGATCAACACGGAAAATGCCTCACTTTATGACGGTTATATGGAGCAGTTTAAGGATGCTGACAAGCTCTACAATGACAACATCCGTGATACGCTGGAGCGCTTTTTTACACAGCAGAAGACGATAAAGCTGATGCTTTGGGCGTTGGAGCTGCCGTGTCTTGTGCTTTTGATTTTATTTATAAGAATGATATCTGCACAGATACTTTCGCTCGAGGAAAATGACATACTTGTTTTAAGAAGCCGCGGTGCGACAAAATTACAGGTATTTATTTTGTACCTGCAGCAGTCAGGAATAATAGCGTTTGCGGGCTGTGTACTTGGAATAGTACTCGGATATATAATGTGCCGGGCTGCCGCATCTACAGACGGATTTTTAAGATTTACGGCAAAGGATATAGGCACTTACAGATTTGTATGGCAGATGCTTGTCTATGCGGTGGCAGCGGCAGTTATCATGGTGCTGTTTATCACAGTTCCGGTGTGGAAAAAATCAAAGGATGCCATATCAGAGCGCAGCAGGGAACGAATATCAAAGAAAAAGCCTCTTTGGGAGAAATGCTTTATAGACGTTATACTTTTGGCTCTGTCAGCATATCTGCTTTACAATTACAACAAGCAGAAGAGTACGCTTGCGATATCTGTTCTTGAGAACAGGAGCATAGATCCTGTCATGATACTGGACAATTCGCTTTTTATATTTGCAGCGGCACTTTTGTGCGTAAGACTTACCGGACTTATTATTCTGCTTGTGGACAGGCTCTTTAAAAAGCGTTTTTCTCCGGCAATGTATGCATCATTTTTACAGCTGAAACGAACCAGATACAATCAGGGATTTCTGGCAGTATTTCTTATCATGACAGTGGCTGGCGGTATTTTTGACGCGAATATGGCGCGCACCATGAACAGCAATATGGAAAAACGGATCGTCTACAATGTGGGTTGTGATGCGATATACAACGAAGATTTCAGACTCAGGATACAGAAGAATAAAGATGGCTCTGTAAGCTGGATGTATGACGAGCCTGATTTCGGTAAATACGAGTCGCTCAAAAATGAGGGCATCTGTGACGGGGTCACGCGTGTGCTTGAGGACGAGCGGGTAGACATTTCCGCAGGCAGTGGTTCGATTTCGGATGCATATCTTATGGCGATAAACACAAAAGAATTCGGTGAGACTGCGAAATTGCAGAGTGACCAAAATGATGATATTAATGACGCGCACTGGTTCAATTACCTGAATGAGCTGGCAAAAGAGCCGGACGGAGTCATCATTTCCTCAAATCTGGCAAAAGCTCTGGGACTTAAAGTTGGTGACAGCTTAAATTACTCAAGGTATGTACCGGAGGCTGTCGATGATGATCAGATCTACGCATCCGAGAATGCAAAGGTATGTGCCATAGTAAAAGGTTTTCCGGGCTACGAGCGTTACACCTATGAGACAGATGTAGAAGGAAATGTGACCGAGCAGGAGAAATACCTGATCGTTGCAAATTATGCTACGGTTGTGGAAAAGTTCGGCATGACACCGTACAGTGTGTGGATGAAACTGTCAAAGGGGAAAACGGTGGATGATATATACAAAAATTTAACATCCGCGCAGCAGCTTATAGACGAGAATAAAAACTCAGCCACAGTGCAGATCACAAACGGTATGTTTACATTAAGTTTTATACTTTCACTGATAGTGTGCTCAGTAGGATTTTTGCTGTATTGGGTTATGACACTAAAACAGAGGGAGCTGCAGTTTGGTATATACCGTGCAATGGGAATGAGAATGAGAGAGGTAAAAGCAATGCTTTTAAACGAGCAGATATTTTTATCATTTCTGCCGCTTCTTGCGGGAGCAGGCATAGGTATAACTGCAACAGCGATGTTTGTAAGGCTCATATCGATCATATATCTGCCGCAGAAACACAATATCGGAGTAAATGTATATATTTATCAATCTGATATGCTGGAGCTTGCAGGAGTACTTTTCGTGGCTGTAGCCGTATGCTATGTGGTTATCAGCAGACTGCTTAAGAGTATGAAGATAGCACAGGCACTAAGGCTTGGAGAAGATAGTTAGCATGTAAAAAATGAGGTCGTGACATATGGAAAATGCGATAATTGCTCAAAATATAAAAAGATATTTCAAGGCGGGAGATGGTACAACAGTCCACGCACTTGACGGAGTATCCATGGAGATAAAAAAAGGAACACTTGCCATCTTAAAAGGGCGTTCCGGCTCTGGAAAGACCACACTTCTTAATATTCTTAGTGCGCTTGATATGCCGACAGATGGAAGTGTGCAGTTTCTGGATAAAAACCTCGAGCAGATGACCGAGAAAGACCGGGAAATGCTAAGGCGGTATGAGATGGGATTTGTATTCCAGTCTATAGCACTAATTCCCACGATGACAGCATATGAGAATGTGGAATTTGCCCTTAGACTTGCGAAAAATAAACGTCAGATACGGAAGAATTTGACTGATATGGATAATGACATTGGAGATGCAAAAAACGATGTGATAAATGAGAATATGCATGACAGAGTATCAGAGCTGCTGGAGCGTGTCGGACTCTCAAAGCGCATGGATCATATGCCGGATCAGTTATCGGGAGGTGAGCAGCAGAGAGTTGCGATAGCGCGCGCTGTGGTTCATCGCCCGAAGGTGGTCTTTGCGGATGAGCCGACAGGAGCACTTGATACCGCTGCTGGATTTGAAGTCATGCGATTGTTCCGTGAGTTGATAGACGATGAGGACATCACAATAGTTATGACCACGCATGATCCGAACCTGATGGAGCTGGGAGATGAAGTGTTTGAGCTTAGTGACGGCATAGTAATTTAAACTAGTTCCGATATCGGCAGTCACGCAGCCCGCACTCCAAACGGTTCAATATAAAGTTTACAAGTGGGAAGTTAGTATAAAATTAAAAGGGGGGAAAACCAGATGATAAACTGCGATGGACTGGTAAAAATATATGAGACCGACGATAAAAAGGTGATGGCACTGGAGGGGCTTGACCTGACGGTGGAAACAGGGGAGATGCTTGCGGTAATAGGAAAATCCGGCAGCGGAAAATCCACCCTTTTAAATATGATAGGAGGACTGGAAACACCAACGGCTGGAGTGCTCACTATTGACGGAAAAGACATTTCCACATATTCAGAGGACGAAATGGTAAGATACCGCAGGGACAAAGTAGGTTTTGTGTGGCAGAAAAGTGCCAAAAATCTGTTCCCATACCTGACTGTGCTGCAGAATGTCGAGGCCGTGATGATGTTTGAAAATTCAGGTAATACCGGTAATTTAAAACACAGAGAAATTATAAAAAAACGCAAGGATGATAATAAAAGCTATGCCCTTAAACTGTTAAAGGCAGTGGGATTACAGGAGCATAAGGATAAGCTTCCGGCTCAGCTATCGGGGGGAGAGCAACAGCGCGCAGCGATAGCGGTGGCACTGGCAAATAAGCCGGACATACTGCTTGCGGATGAGCCGACCGGAGCTGTGGATACAAGGACTGCTGATACAATCTATGAGCTGTTTCATAAGCTGAACAAAGAGCTTGGTATAACCATCATCATAGTGACACACGATATGGCACTTGCAGGCCGTGTAGACCGCACAGTGCTTATATCTGACGGAAAGGTAAGTACGGAGAAATTGAAGAAACACCCTGCAATGGAATATACGGTATTGGATAAGGCACACAGGATAAAACTCACTGATGAGATGCTTGAGGCAGCGGGGATAGAGTCTAATAAGGTCAGGGTTGATGTGCAGGATGGAAGGCTTGTGATATCGCGGATTTAAGACATATTCAAATCATCTAAAAATTTAGAGCATTTATGGTTATAATTTATTTGTTTGAAAAATACTGTGAGTTTGTCTATAATTGAGCTATAGATAATTTCAAGAGGTATAATACAATATGATAAAAATAGGTATTGAGTAGTTAAGTGCAATGTTCACGGGGAAATATGGTATTTGTCATGTTATTTTTATCTTAGAAATAAGCCTGCTAAATTTGTTGAGTACCATTCGTGTCATTCATGTATTTATGGTTGAAGATATATGGATTATAGGATATAAAGAAATTAACAACAGTTGAAGAGTCAGGAACGGTTGCAAACAGGAGTGACAAAATAAGGGGAAATATGAAGAAGAATTTAAAAATTTTATTCATACAATTATGTGTTTTGGCAATAGGCTGCTTTATCGGAGAAGCAGTTTTCGGCTTGCCCAAATGGCTTGGACTTGTGATAGCAGGTCTTATGTTTTATTTGGTATTTTTTATAATACAGATTAAAGGTGCTGTGAGCAGCATGAAAGATGAAGTGTCAAGTGATGGCATAGCCGGAGCAAGAATATGCGGAGTCTTTATTTCTGCGATACTACTTGCATTTATATTGGGAATATATGTTTATCAAGCGGCTAATATAGCGATGACTATAGCCGGTGTGGTATTGCTTATATTACAGCGGAGAAAAATAAAAGGGTTTATCTTTGAGAATCGCTGGGAAAATAATTTTTGGCTAGTGTATTTTGGTATTGCATTTATTATTTGTGGTGTTTTTTCTGTATTTGCGTGTTTGGATATTGCACCATGCACGGAGCTTTGTGGTATTTACAGGGCTATCGGTATCATAGTGTGGATTTTGGTGATTTTATGGACACTTCCGCCTGATACATGGTTGGCCAGATTTGCCACAAATAACTATAAGAGATATGAAGATAATTATGATTAAGAAAGAAAAATAGAGATTATTTTCTAATGAAAATTATCGGACAAAATAAGGAGGATAAATGAAAAAAATAGTTTCTAATTTGTCAGTAATGATTTTTGTCATAGGATGTGCAATAATGGAAATAACAACATGGTTTATTGATTCATATGTTATGTTTTATATAGGAATAATTATTGTTATAGTAGGAATTATTGGAATGATTATTCAAGGAAAGTTTAAGAGAGTAATTGAGTTTATTATAGAGTATTTTTAGAAAGTTTTGCTTTCAACATTCTGATAAGTGCATTGATATCACTTTTTGGAGTGATTTGTGAATTTCTTCAAAAAATGCTGATATATTAGAAATGGTGAATTAGGAAGGAAGTAATATATAAATTTTACCATTTGATAGTTTATATAAAAAGTTAAGAAAAGGAGAAAATGAAAATGAAAAAAAATCTTGAACTTGTTTTATTAATAATTAACTGGGTAATCGTTGCAATACAGGCGTTTACTATATTTTTATATGGAAATAGCATAGGGCTGTTTATCATTATGCTTCTTGCATTAATAGCTCAAGTATTTAGTGTTTATGACAATAGAAAAAAATAATTATTAGATAGGATAAAATATATGAGCAAAATAATATATGTGTTAATTGCAATACTAATTTATATGATTATTAATTTATTTATAGTAATAAAGAAAAATACAAAAATTTTACATTTTGCTGGTTCTATTTTGTTTTTACAAGTTTTTTTATTGTCGGTTGTTAATTCACATTTCATTACATTGAGTGAGTATTCTGTATGTGAATATATATTTTTATTTTGTATGACCATATATGCAATTTTAGTTTATTTTTTAGAAAACAAAAAAAGATGAAAAAATTCCTGAACTTTATTATAATATGTATAAAGTATCTATATGTATCACTGATACATATTGGTACACAATTCAATTATATAAACGGAGATTACATAAAATGAAACGATTTACCGCAATATTACTTACAGGCATGATGATATTTACCCTTGCATCATGCGGCAAAAAAGCACAGGATACATCGACAGAGCCTGCAATAGAGACACAGGCTGCAGAGAAGGTTGAGATGCCTACGGAAACAGAAGCTGTGACAGAGGTGGTAACAGAGGCCGCAAAAGAAACACAGCAGACAGAAACAAAGCAGACAGAAGCGCAACAGGAAGAACAGACTGCCGAACAGCAGGACGAGGAGCAGAACAATTCAGGTGAAAATAATTCCTCTTATCAGTATGTAGAAAGAGCATCCTATGAGAATGGAGAATCAGTGTCACTAAATCCTTCATGGCAGTATGCAGACCATTCAGCGATAAATTCAGGCTGTGCGGTCATGTACAAGGCTACAGCAAACCGCAAAAACATAGTAGTAGGTGTCAATGCTGGACACGGTACAAGCGGAGGAACTTCGGTGAAGACTCTTTGTCACCCGGATGGTTCGGCAAAGACCACGGGTGGTACAACAGGCGCAGGTGCAACAAAAGCAGTAGCAGTTTCAGGTGGTATGTCCTTTAATGACGGTACACCGGAGAGCTCTGTCACACTCCGTATGGCGCAGATATTAAAGGACAAGCTGCTTGCGGCAGGCTATGATGTGCTTATGGTAAGAGACGGAAGTGATGTACAGCTTGACAATGTGGCGCGTACTGTCATATGCAATAATGCGGCAGACTGTCATATTGCTCTGCACTGGGATGGCGACGGACTAAGCTACGATAAGGGCTGCTTTTACATATCAGTGCCGGGAGGCATAAAGGGTATGGAGCCGGTTGCATCACACTGGCAGCAGCATGATGCACTTGGGGCAAGCCTGATAGAAGGACTGCGCGCCCATGGAGCAAAGATAAACGGTAATGGCTCTATGGCAATAGACCTTACACAGACCTCATACGGCACGGTACCGTCAGTGGATGTAGAGCTTGGCAACGCATGTTCTGACCACAGCGATGCCATACTTGAAAATCTGGCAGACGGACTGGTGCAGGGAGTCGAGGGATATTTCTAGAATATAAAAAGTTACTGTTGTTTTTTGGTGTGTATTGGCACTAAACTAAAGTTTGCAAAAACAACCGAATAATAGTAAAATGTCATATATGCGAGTATATTATTACGAAAACGAGCTGGAGGACGAGTTTTCCTCTGCTTCAATCAAGGCAAAAAAAATAGACGCAGACTATGACTACAGTATGGATAGTGCAGGAAGGCGATTTCTGCACTTCTTTTGGTATAAAATTATAGCAAAGCCTATAGCACGATTGTTTTTGCAGCTTAAATTCCGTCACAGGATAGTGGGTCTTGAGAAAATGGAGGCTGTACCTTCACATTTGCTGCAAGGAATAATAAGCCGGTGCTTCCGGTGTTTTTCACTATGAGTGACAGCGATGTAATCGATGCAGATGGTTTTTATGTGCAGGAATACACAGTGCATTTCTGTGAGCCAATCTATCCGGATCCGTCAAAGAAGCAGGCGGATTCATAGAAACGGTACAATAGATATAGAAAGGGAATATTATGACAGACAACAAATCCGGGGAGATACTCATAATAGAGGATGACAAGGACATTAATGATCTGCTTGCGACAGCGCTTTCAAAAGCCGGATATAGGACAAGACAGGCATGGTCAGGCACAGAGGGAGAGCTTTTGCTTAAGCTGGACATGGAAGCTTATGCGCTTGTGCTATTGGATCTGATGCTTCCGGGGCTTTCAGGGGAGGAGCTTCTGGCACGGATACGGCAGATGGATGCGTCACTTCCGGTGATAATACTTACGGCAAAGGATGAGCTGGATGAGAAAATCAATCTGCTCGTGGCAGGCGCTGATGATTACATCACAAAGCCGTTTGAGATAAAGGAGGTCGTTGCCAGAGTGGCTGTGCAGCTGCGTCATGCGGTGGCAGATGTGCCTTCAAAGTCGGGGCAGGCAGGGGAAAACCAGACAAAAGCTGAAAATGATACCGGGCAGGGAGATACTGCAAATACATACATAGCGGGTCCTGCTAAAATAGAGCACAGACAGCTTGTGCTCGATCGGATTTCAAGACAGCTTTATGTAGCTGATAATGCTGTTGATGGCATCACAAAGCAGGAGTTTGCCATACTTGAGCTTCTCATGGCGCATCCCAGACAGGTGTTTGCCAAGGAGGACATATTTGAATATGCCTGGGATGAGCCGTACATGGGCGAGACAAAGACTCTTGATGTGCACATCAGCAATATCAGAAAGAAGATAAAAAGGCTGACCGATGACGAGTACATAGAGACCGTGTGGGGCATAGGCTACAAAATGAAAGAGTAAAGGTAAACAAGCTTTACTCTTTTTTTACTTTTTGTTAGCGATGTATTAGGATTTTACATTTATATTATGATTAAAGGGTTGCTAAGGAAAAAAGAAAAGGAGATTTGATTGTGAGTGAAATATTATTGCAGACAAAGGCACTGACCAAGCAGTATGGGCACCAGAAGGCAGTTGACAATGTGGATATCCATATCAAAAAGGGTGCAATCTATGGATTTATCGGCAGAAATGTTCCAAGATACATACTGAAAGTATGATCCACTACTTAGAGGATTATATGTACTGTACTAGAAAGCTGGGGCTTTATGTGCAGTTAGTAGCATAAATTATATAGGGGTTATCTAAATATATTTACCTCCTGTGATTAAGTTATATAAAGACTAAATCACAGGAGGTTTATTTTTATGATAACAGTAGAAAAACTGGAAAAAGGTACTTATTTTGATGATGCTTTTAAAATCTCATTTAGATACGATCCCACTACTGTAGCTAAGGTAAAAGAGCTGGCAGAGCGGAGATATTTACCAGAGGATAGAGCGTGGGAGATCCCAGCACATGAGCTACCAGCTCTCATAGAGAAAGTAGGGCTTAGCAATATCAAAAGTGAGGAGGCTGTAGTACAAGCTCTCAATACTAAGGAGATCGAGGATAAAAGGGAGGCTACACAGGAGAGGCTAAAGGGTATTAAGCCTGTAAGAGATTTTGATTTTAAAACAGCTCCCCTCCCTCATCAGATCGAGGCTTTTAATTATGGAATGGAGAAAAACTCTTTACTTATCGGAGATGAGCAGGGCTTAGGCAAGACAAAGGAGAGTATTGATATTTGTGTAGCCAGAAAGAAAGAGCTCATTAAAACCCTTATTGTATGCGGAGTAAACTCTGTAAAATATAACTGGGAGAAAGAGATCCAGATCCACTCTAACGAGGGCTGTGTAATGGTAGACGGTAAGACAATGGATGTTAGAGTACAACAGCTAAATGACTGGTACAGAGGCTCCTCTTATTTTGGGGTTATCAATATTGAGAGCCTCAGAAATGAGAAAATACAAGATGCTCTTTATCTGGGGATTAAGGATGGATATATAGGGGCTATTATTGTGGATGAGATCCACAAGGCTAAAAACGGAGGCTCTCAACAGGGAAAAGCTCTTAGATTTTTGAAAGCTCCAGTTAAAATAGGATTATCTGGTACTCCGATGAATAAAGCGGAGGATCTGTGGAATATCCTTACATGGCTGGGAGTAGAGAGAAGATCCTTTTATAGTTTTAGAAATGCCTATTGTACTATGGGAGGTTTTGGAGGCTATAAAGTAATCGGATATAAAAACTTAGATAGCCTCAATGCTGAGTTAAATACTGTAATGCTAAGAAGAAAGAAAGAGGAGGTACTAGATCTCCCTCCTAAGCTGTACAGTACTGAGTATGTAGAACTTACCACAGCCCAGAAAAAACAGTACAGGGATATTAAAAATGGCATTGTAGCGGATATGGAGAATATCTTAGCCTCTGTTAATCCGCTTAACTGTACTCTCCGCCTCAGACAGCTTACCAGTGGTAATCCTAACTTAACAGATGATAGCCCTAAACTGGATCGTATTAAGGAGATGCTGGAGGAGGAGATTATCCCTAACGGTCACAAAGCTATTATATTTTCTCAGTGGAGCACGATAGCTAAGGATCTGGGGATAGAGCTTAGTGAATATGATCCGATTGTAATTACAGGAGAGGTACCTCCAGAGCAGAGACAGAGATTAGTAGACAATTTCCAGACTAACCCACACTGTAAAGTAGCTATAGGAACTATCGGAGCTATGGGTACTGGATTAACTCTAAATAAAGCCTCTTATGTATTCTTTATGGATAAAGCATGGAATAGCGGAGATAATGCACAGGCTGAGGATAGAGCCCACAGAATAGGTACCGTAGGGGCTGTAAATGTAATCTCTATGGTGGCTAAGGGTACCATAGATGAGGCGGTAGAGGATTACCTGTTAGAAAATAAAGATCTCATTGATCGAGTAGTAGACGGTAAAGGATCTAAGCAGGATATTAAAACCATCCTTAACAAATTACTTAGCATTTAATATACAGGTGTGGTATAATAACTCAAAATGGAGGTACATAATGAGAGCGATAACAATAGATGCAGATACAGGAAAAAGAGTATACACAAGGAAAGAGGTAGCGGATCTGGTAGGAGCCTCTACTCAATCTATCCGTCTCTGGGAAGATGCTGGAGCTATTCCAGCAAGCGTAAGAGATGAGGGAGGCTATAGATACTGGTATGAGGAGGATCTGGAGGCTATAAAGGCTTATGCCTCATTACCGAGAAAAGCAAAACTTAAAAAGTAACCCTAAGTGTGAGGAGAGTGTAAAAGCTCTCCTTTTTTTGTCCTTAATTTTGAGGGCTATCTAAAAAATTACCGTTTGTGTGATTAGGTTAAGTATCAAAAGAAAAGGAGGTAAGCAGGATGCTTAAAATCAGTTTTACAAATGCTGAGGTATCGGATCACGGATACGGTTTAGAGGTAAATGGTAAATCCTTAGAGGATATTATTTCTACCGCCTTAGGAACTAAACTTAAGGGTAATGGTGGTTATGGATCTGGATTACCTAGCTTTAGCTCTAATAGCTGTGATGTAACGGTTACTATCAATCCACACGATAAAGAGTGTGAGATTGAAACAGAGGATAACGTGTGGCACAGCGTAAAGGAAATGGAGGCAGAAAAGAATGAGCAGTTTCAAGAGGAAAATGCAGAGGCAGATCCAGAAAAATAATGGTACCCTCCTCCACAAAAAGGTAGTAGCTAGAAAGATGGGCTGTAAATCCGTGGAGGAGTATAACCGTAGAATGGCACGCAGAGAAAAGAATTTAAAAGAGATGGAGGATAACAAAGATGGCAAATGATTTTACAGCAAGGGTAGCAGGTATCAGCGTAGAGCTGGGTATGAGTGTACAGAATAAGAGTGGTATCTGGTGTAAGCCTACAGTAAAGATGGATATTAAGATTGATGGAGGTACGAACCCTCAGCAGAGAGAGGCTATTATTAAACAGGCTTTTGATGAGGTTTGTGATAACATTGAGAAAACCATCTCAGAGATGGAGTAATACTTACAGGGGGGGGGAGTATCTCTCCTCTCTCCTTAACTGGAGGTAATTATGGCAAAACAGATAAAAGTAAGAGAGGATAATTACTTTGCTGTACAGGGCTGGATGGTAACAGAGCTAAAACTAAAAGGTAATGCTCTTATGCTCTATGCGATCATCTACGGATTTTCTCAGACTACTAACACAGCTTTTACAGGGAGTGTAGACTATCTCTGTGAGTGGCTGGGCGGTGTATCAAGACCTACAGTAATTAACACTTTAGATAACCTAGTTAAGCAGGGGCTCCTCACTAAAAGTAGTACCACTAAAGGGGCTCTCATTTACAACAGCTATACAGCTTTAAGACCGAGTAAAAAAATTTTATCCGATGAAGATCCAACGAGTAAAAAAACTTTACCCGATACGAGTAAAAATTTTTTACTCAATAAAGATAGTAAAGATAATATAGAAAAATCCATCTCTAAAGAGATGGAGGGCAAAGCCCCTAAAAAGAAATCTTATAGTACTATCTTAGAGGATCCTGTTAATAAGTTTGTGAAAGAGGCTCTTAGTAAATTTATCCAGTATTGTAGGGGTAAAAACTATACTCCTAAAGTAACTACGGTAGAAAAGTTTGCTAGTACTCTTAGAGATAATGCTGGAGAGGATCCTGTAGTAGCTCTGGCTATTGTGGATCAGAGTATAGATAAGGGATGGAAAGATCTCTATCCACTTAAGAACTATGGTAGACAGGGAAAGCCTACAGCGATTAGTAAAAAGTTTAGCGGTAATACCCTTAAAGATGCTGAGGGTAAAGATATTGTGTTTAAGTAATCTGGAGGAGGGTGTAAAAGCTCTCCTCTAAATTTTTACCTCTTTTGTGATTAGGATTACTCAAAAGGAGGTAAAAGCGGATGAAATGCTATGCAAGTGATTATTGCCAGAAAGATAAAAGCTCTTGTAGTGATGTATGCGGAGGCTACAGAGTACTTAGAGCTTTATACAATTTAAGCAGGATCCCAGAGAGATACCGTTATACTATCGCTCTTAAGCCAGAGAATGGAGAGGATCTGGAGGCGTTTACAACACTGGATAATTATAAAAATGATGTGCTCAGTATGGTAGATGAGGGCAGAGGTTTATATATCTGGGGAAAGAGTACAGGGAATGGTAAAACCTCATGGGCTTGTAAGATTATGAGTTACTTTTTCAGAAAGATAGCTTTTAATACAGGGCTAGAAAATGAGGGGCTATATATTTTTCTCCCCACTTTCTTAGAAGATCTCAGAGATAACTATGATAACAAAGATCCAGAGTTTGATGAGATACTCAGAATGATAAAAACCTGTAGGCTCCTTATCATAGATGATATAGGAGCAGAGAGGGTAACAGATTGGGTAAGGGAGAGGATGGTAAGTATTATAAATACCAGAGTATCTAATAACCTCACTACGATCTATACCAGTAACCTCTCTCCAGAGGAGCTTAGGGGCGAGTTAGGGGATCGGATAGCCAGTAGAGTATTAGGATCCTCACAGGTAGTAGAAATTACAAGCGGAGATAGGAGGGGATTATAAATGGCTAATATGATTGAGCAGAGCTTACTCTGTAAGGTATTAGATGCTCCAGATCTGGAGATCCTCCACTCTAACGGAGTAGTAGAGGAGATGTTTCTTACCTGTAAGGATGAGATCCATTTTATCATAGAGCATTACAACAGCTATAAGCAGATGCCAGATAAAATAACCTTTTTAGGCAGGTTCAAAGATTTTCAAATGCTAGAGGTTACAGAAAGCACAGATTACTTAGTATATAAGCTCAAAGAGGCTTACACATATACTAAGCTGGTGCCTCTGATTGAGGATACAGCAAAGGTAGTAAAAGAGGATAGTATTAAAGCTATTCAGTACCTCAAAGAGGAGATAGAAAAGCTGGAGAAATCCGTACCAGTGAGCAGGAATAAGGATGGCTATGATATTATCTCTAACGCTGGAGATCGGCTTACAGAGTATAAAAAGCGTTGTGAGGTAAAGGGGCTTATAGGTATTCCTACAGGTATCCCTAAGCTGGATGAGATTACTAATGGCTGGCTCTGGGGAGAGGATCTGGTAGTACTCACAGGGCGTACTAATGTGGGTAAAACGTGGATCGGAGAGTACTTTGCTACTATGGCGTGGAACATGGGTTATAAGATCCTTATGTACTCTGGAGAGATGAGTACCGCTATGGTTGGTTTTCGTTTTGATACTCTCAATAAGCACTTTAGTAACATGGGGCTCCTTAATGGATCTGGTACTCTGGGAAAGAAACCAGATACAGACGGAGCAAAGTACTTACAGGAGGATTATGAGAAGTATATAACACAGCTCCAGCAAAAGAGCGGATTTATCGTAGTTACTCCAGATGATTTTGAGGGGCGTAAGCCTAATGTGGATGAGATCAAGAGCTTAGCTATTAAGCATGGGGCGGATATGATTGTAATAGATCAGCTCTCCCTTATGAGTGATAAGCGTAGGGCGGATATACCTAGAATAGCGTATAACAATATCTCAGAGGATCTATTTTTGATGAGTAAGGAGCTTAAAAAGCCTGTACTCCTTATGGCACAGGCTAACCGTGAGGCAGTTAAAAACCGTAAAAAAGGAGAGAGCCCAGAGCTCCACGATCTGGCAGAGAGTGACGGTGTAGGACAGAACGCCACAAGAGTATTATCTTTATCTGTGATAGATGGCACTCTTAAGATCAGTGTTAAGAAAAACAGATATGGTATCAATAACAAAGAGGTGCTTATGATCTGGGAAGTAAACACAGGATACCTTAAGCCTCTCCTTAGTGAAAATCCAGAGGAGAGCACAGAGGATAAAAAGGATGATAAACCAGATGGAGAAAAGGATAAAGGAGGAGAGAAAGATTATGGTTTCTAAAGGCGGAGTACCTAAGGGGAGGATCATCCCTGTATATCTTACAGATGAGGGAGATGTGTACCCTATTTATTTACATGAGATGGGAGAGTTAGAGATTATACAGAGGCTTGTAGCAGGTATCTTAGATAATAAAATTGTGGTGGATACTAATACCAGAATTAACTCAGAGAATGATAAAATCTCTATTTTTGATTTAAGTAAGAAAAAATAATAAAAATTTCTCTAAATGTTACCTCTTTTTCTGATTAGGTTAAGTAAATCGGAAAAGGAGGTACTTTTTTATATGACGATTACAAGTAAGGAAGTAGCGGAGATGCTGGGAAAGAGGCACGATAACCTTTTAAGAGCGATCCGCAAATATATTACACAGTTAGGAGATGAGGCTCCTAAGTATTTCTCAGAGGATCCAGATAAGGGCGGTAGATTGTACCACATTACTAAGGCTGGCTGTGATCTTATGGCAGGGCGTATTATCGGAGCTCAGAGTGAGGCTTTTAAGACTAAGTATGCTCCAGTGTTTGGAGAGGAGGCTCCTGTAGAGGTGGTAGAGGAAAAGCAGGAGGAGCCACAGGAGAAAGCCTACACAGTAGAGGAGGTAGCCCAGATCTTAGGCTGTAGTGAGAGAAATGTATACAGAAATATCCAGAGCGGAAAGCTGGAGGCTGTAGAGCGTGAGGTAATGATCCCTACTCTTAAGAAGTTTGTAACAGAGGAGGCTCTGGAAAAATATAAAGCAGGGAGGGCTAGTTAATGAACTACTTTGAAATGAAATGGAGGCTCTCCGCTTGCAGGATACAGGCAGGATACTCACAGGCAGAGGTAGCAGAGATCTTAGGCTGTAGTGATAAGACTATTGTTAGCTGGGAAACAGGTAAGACAGCTCCTAAGATGGAGAAAGCACAGGAGCTTAGTGATCTGTACGGTATCCCTCTGGCTTATATGGATTTTTCAAAGGCTGGAAACTCTACACCTCTTAGAGAGCGTGAGAGTGAGCCACAGATCCCAGCTTTTTAATTTATAGGAGGAAAAAAAGATGATTAAAGGACAGTTTGCAAAAAATTTACACAAAGCAGTTTCAGAGAGAGGGATTAAGCAGGTAGAGCTTGCTAAGGTGCTGGAGGTACCGCCTACTACAGTAAATGGGTGGATGAGAGGAGCCCATTTACCAGACATTGAGAAGTTAATGGAAATTTGTGATTATTTGGAAATGCCTGTAGGAGAGATGTTAGGAGATCATAGACATATTAACGATTTAGACGAGGTTAAGCATCTTATGGATGTATCGCTTAAACAGAAAGCCTATATTGAAAATTTAGAGGCGGAGCTTAATGAGTGTAAAATGTTAAATAATCAGCTTATGAGCGATCTGGATGCAGATGAGGGGCTTGCAGAAATTTGTGTGAATGAGTTTATTGCAGATACCATAAAGGCTGTAAAAGACGCTGGCGTAAAGAAGATTACGGTTGAGTTTTGATAAAGAAAAAGAGCCAGCTTTTGCAGGCTGGCTCCATCCAGAGGATTACTCCTCTTTAAGATTTTGTAGCTCATTGATGCGTTGAGCTAATCCCTTAAGTAGCTCCAGATCCTTATCTGATAGTGAGATAGATAGCTTAAATAAATCGTATAGAGAGGGCTTACTCTCTAAGATCTTTGAGATTAAAGCAGGATCAGTAGAAAACTTTTCCTGTGAGAAAATCTCTGGATCTCTTAGGAGATCCGTAGCATCTATCCCTAGATAAGTTGCTACAGCCTCAATCCTATCCATTCTAGGAGTGTTCTTTCCAGTACACCATTGAGAAACTGTAGAGGAGCTGTAGTGGAGATCGTTGATTAGATCTTGCTGAGTTTTACCTTTTACCGCTAGGTAGTAGGTAAGTGCTTTAGCAAATGTACTCATTGTTTTTACACCTCCTCTCCTTTGAGGGATAAGTTAATTATACAGTATTACAGAGAAAAAGTAAAGTAAAACAGAGATAAAACTCTGTAAAACAGAAAATTAGGTATTGACATCTCTGTAAAACAGGATTATATTATAATTGCTCTCTGAGAAACAGAGAGAACACAGAGGGGGTACTCCCCTCATATATTTTTGCTATCAATCTCTATTAAACAGAGAATGATATACAATAAAACAGAGATAAAGGAGGTACAAGCTAATGAATTTAGCGGAGTTAAAGGAGGCTTATAAAGCCAGAAAGCTAGCCTTAGACAGTGCAAAGAAAGAGGAGGAGAAATACAAGGCACTCCTTAAGGATGCGATGTTAGAGGCTGGAGAAAGTGATTACACGGATGAGGCTGGATACCGCTTTGAGCGAATTGTGCAGGAGCGTAAGAGCATGGATGAGGAAAAGCTCTTAGCAGAACTCCATGAGAGAAACCTTACTAGCTGTATCGCAACTAAGGAGGTTGTAGATGAGGATGCAACCCTTAAGGCGGTAGAGGCTGGAGAGTTGCCACAGGAAGTATTAGCAGATGCCTTAAAGGTAACAGAGGTAGTAATGCTTAAGCTCACAGCTCCTAAAAAGGCAAAGGCTAAAAAGTGATAACGATCTGGAAAACTCCAATAGTAGCCACAGTAGAGCAGGTACTTAAGGATCTTAAGCTCCAGCTCTACGGAGCAGGGCTACTTAAGGAGATTAAAAACACAGGATCGGATCTTATGTGTACTTGCCCTTTTCACGCAAACGGTAAGGAGCATAACCCATCTTGCGGAGTGCTCCTACAGCAAAAGGTAACAAAGGATAAGACCTACGAGGCTGGTACGGTGCATTGCTACACCTGTGGATACACAGCGGATCTACCTCAGTTTGTAGCGGATCTGTTAGGGCTGAGTAGCCCAGTAGAGGGCTTTAAGTGGCTGGTAAATCAGTACAACTACCAGACGGAGGAGAGAGAGCTCCCAGATCTGGATATGTACAGAGGTTCCACAGCTAAATCCTCAGTATTAGAGGAGAGCTTAGTTAAGCAGTACACACAGAACCTCCTACAGAGTGAGGAGGCGTGTAGGTACTTACATAAAAGGCGGATAGCTAACTGGGTGCTAGAGGCTTATGAGCTGGGGTTTGATCCAGAGGATAAAACAGTACTTTTACCTGTAAGGGGCATGGATGGGAAAGTGATCTTTTACAAGGGCAGGAGCATAGCTGGAAAGCATTTTTATAACGCAAAAGAGGTAGATAAAACCTCCGTAGTGTTTGGGCTCTGGGAGATCCTAAACGGATCTTTTAGCTGGGGTACATCGGATCAGATAGAGGAGGTTTGGATTACAGAGAGTGAGATAGATGCTCTTAGCCTTATTTCTTATGGAGTACCAGCGGTAGCCATCATGGGATCACATATCTCAGAGGATCAGTGTAAAGAGCTGGAGCGTACACCTTTTAGGCGGTTCGTACTTGCCACAGATAACGATGATGCAGGGAGAAAAGGAGCCTCCCAGATCAAGAGGTTGCTGATACCTAAGGGTTTTCGGTTTATCAACCTCAAATGGCATACAAGCCTAAAGGATATTAACGATCTTGTCAAAGAGTACGGAGATGGCTGGAAAGACCATCTCACAGGATATTAAAGGAGGAAAACAGGATGAGTAAAGGATTTATTACAGGAACAAATGAGGAACTTATTAAAGCGTACAAAGAGAGTAGAGATGAGAGCTATCTTAAAGAGCTCATAGAGGCTAACAAGGGGCTTATTAACCTTTTGGTATCCCCTTATTTAACTTCTATTCCTAATTCTGAGTTAGAGGATCTTACAAGTGAGAGCTATATACCGATGCTCAGAGCTATAGAGGATTACGATCCAGAGCAGGGAGTAGCTTTTTCTACTCTCCTTAAGGTTTATGTACGCCAGCACCTTAACCGTTTATACAACGAGGCTACACGCCAGAAAAGATTTACAGGTACTACTCCAGATAGTTTAGATCGCTTATCTGAGATCAATAAAGAGGGCGGTACAGAAACAGATAGCACCTTTGAGGTAGAGTGTAAGGATTTTAGCTCTGTAGAGTTTATGGATCTCTTAGATAGCTTACAGCTCAACGATAAAGAGCAGGTAGCGGTAAATATTCTCATGGCTGGAGGAGCTAAGGGAGAGATCGCTAAGGCTCTCAATATTACTAATGCTACCGTAAGCTGGCATATCAAGAACCTCAAAAAGAAATTTATTTTAGCTGGTTATCAATATGCTGTCTAAATAATTTTGGTGGATGTGATTAAGTTATTTATCACGAAAAGCAAGGAGGTAAGCGGTATGAGTAGTTTAAGAACCCTGTTAGCCATCTTAAAAGGAGAGGCTGTAGTGCTTACTAAAAAGAGTGAGCATAAGGCGGATGTGCTGGTAGGAAAGAATGTGGATAAGCGTTTTGCTATCAACAGCATGGTAGGAGCTGTAAAGGCTTTGATGCTGTAGTTATAGAAAAAAAAATAATCAAGGAAAAACAGGAGGATACAGAAATGGGATTACAGGATCTTATTAACAAGTATGACAATGGAGGATTTTCTAAAACAGGCTGGTTTCAGTTAAAGGATGATGGAGATACAGCTACAGTACGCCTCCTCCATAAGGGAGAGGTAGGAGTAAAGGATGGAGAAACAGATTATGATTTTCCCATCTACGAGGTACACAAATTAGATGTAGACGGTAGCGGTAGAGATCGTACTTGCCTCTGTAAAGGAGAGAGCTGTGAGTTTTGTAAGAGCGGTAATAAGCCTCAGCTTAGAATGTTCTTACAGATGATTAACAAGGATGAGAAAGATAAGGATAAGCAGGTACAGCTCTGGGAGAGAGGTTTAACAGACATTAAGAACCTTATCGGCTTAGCTGGAGAGTACGGAGATCTCACTAAGAGAGATATTAAGATTAAGAGATCTGGAGCAAAGGGTAGCCTTAAGACTACATACCAGTATTTCCCTAAGGATCCTAGTGAGATGGAGATCCCAGAGCCTCAGAACTTAGTAGGCTCACTTATCTTAGATCTGGATCGTGAGGATCAGATTAAGGCTATCGAGGGTAGATTACAGCTTAACAAGGGTAACAATAACGATAGTAACAATGACAGCGGAGCAGGAGCTACGAGAGTATTTTAAGTAAGTTGTAATCTCTTGGCAGACAAAACATAAAGGAGCGGATTGATAGGTATAAGTGTGAATGTGAGTGTTTACCACCTAAATATATCCTAACATACAGAAAATGGGCTCATTGAGAGAGAACTTCTATAAAGCTGGGAAATGAGGTAAGAGTGAGGGGTAAAATTAAGAGCCCCTCACGTTTTTTTTAACAGGAGGATACAGGATGGCAAGAGAGATAAAGGTAGATATGAGCAGAGAGAGCGTGGATCTGGAGGATCTTAGTAGTAGATTAGCACATAAAAAAGTATGTAATATAAATTTGAAAAGAAACCAGAATACCTTACTTAAAGGGCTGGAGGTAATAAATGAGCTGGTAAAGAGTGGTAGGCTTCATGCTGAGGGAGAGTATGAGATTATCCGTACTCCAGAGAGGCTTAAGGAAGTAATGGAAACCTACTTAACTGGAGTAAGTGAGTATGTATTGGATGTGGAAACTACAGGGCTGGATGTGTATAACGATATTTTAGTAGGTATCTGTTTATATAATCCAGATCTCCCTAGTTTCTATGTACCGTTTAATCATACGGATCTCCAGAATAAGAGAGTTGAGGGGCAAATGACAGAGGAGGAGTGTAAGGCGGTTATGCTCCCTTATCTGGCTAACGGCTCCCTTAAGTGTATAAATCATAACATTAAGTTTGATGATAAAGTAGTTACTTTTCAGTGGGGGCAGAGGATCGCTAATGTATGGTGGGATACTAATATAGCTGGATGGGTACTTAATGAGAATGAGAAACACGGATTAAAGCCGATGTATAACAAGTATATCCTCAATGGGGAGGGCTCAGATGAGGATTTTGGAGATCTCTTTGAGGGTATCCCATGTAACTATATCCCTATTGATATTTTCGCTATTTATGGTGCTAATGATGGTTTTAAAACATGGGCTCTGTATCAATTCCAGAAAAAGTATCTTAGAGAGGATCATCCGAGAGCAGACTACAGAAAGCTCTATCATGTGTTTAGAGATATTGAGATGCCTCTTATTGATGTTTGTATGGATATGGAGCTTAGAGGTGTAGAGATCCGTGAGGATTATGCTAAGGAGCTCTCTGTAAAATTTAATGCAGAGATGGCGGAGAAAGAAAAGCTCTGTGATGAGTATGTAGCTAAGTTTGATAAGTTTATAGAAGAAAATCCTACTCTTATGAGATTAACTAAGGGTACTAAGAAGATTAACTATAACAGCCCTCAGCAAGTGGCTTGTTTATTCTATGATATTTTCAAACTGAAAAGCGTATCCAGAAAAGAGCCGAGAGGTACAGGAGATAAGATAGTACAACAGCATAGAAACAAGGCTAAAAAGGCAGGTACTAAAAAGGGAGAGGAGTTTATCCAGTTTTTAGATAACTACCAGAGATACAAAGAGTGCGGAAAGCTCTTAGGAACTTACATAGATAAGATCCCAGAGGTTAAGTGTGTTAAGACTAATGCAGTACATACCACATATAACCAGTATGGGGCTAAAACAGGTAGATTTAGTAGCTCTGATACAGTTACTAAGATCAATTTACAGAATATCCCTAGCCATGAGAAAAGCATCCGTAAGATCTTTAGAGCCAGAGATGGTTATAAGTTTGTAGGCGGAGATTTTAGCCAGATTGAGCCACGAGTACTCTCATATGTATCTGGAGATGAGGCTATGCAGGAGGCATACAGAGAGGGTAAAGATCTATATGCTATCATGGGATCTAAGGTTTACGGAGTGCCTTATGAGGATTGTAGAGAGTTTTATCCAGATGGTACGGTAAACGCTGAGGGTAAGCACAGGCGTACAACTATGAAAAGTGTACTCTTAGGTATTATGTACGAGCGTGGAGCTAAAGCCATCGGAGAGCAGTTTGATAAGAGTGCTGAGTGGGCTCAGAAACTTATTGATGATTTTTATAAGAGTTTTCCTAAGATCCAACAGCTCCGCCTTAAGGTAGAGAAGATGGCGGAGGAGTACGGATATGTAACTACCATACAGGGCAGAAAGAGAAGATTGCCAGAGATGCAGTTACCAGATCACGATGATTACCGCTATCAAGAGGCTCACAGGCAGAGCCTTAACGCTGTAATACAGGGATCCAGTGCGGATATTATGAAATTAGCTATGATCGCTATTTACAATGATCCTCAGTATAAGGCTCTGGATTGCCACATGGTAATAACCGTACATGATGAGTTAATTATGGAGGTACCAGAGGATCATATTAAGGAGGGAGCAGATCTCTTAGTAAATACTATGAAAAGAGTAGGACACAGCCTTATAGATCTCCCTATGAGCGTAGATGCTGAGGTAAATGATTACTGGTATGGAGAAAACTTAGCGGATGAGTATTTAGAGGAGGAGTAAGCCTATGGGATATTTTCCTTTACCAGAGCTAAAGGGTAAGCCTAACAGGATCTTTGTAGATGGTAAAACTCTAAATCAGATAGCTAAGGAGAGCGGTATAAGGCTTGATACCGTACAGCATAGATATAGCAGAGGTATAAGAGATTATGAGGGCTTAACAAAGCCCTCTCATATCAGAGTAGAGCATGAAAAGGCACAGAGGAAAGCCTACTCTATAATGAGTGCTGGAGAGAGAGAGTAATGGAGAGGATCTGGGAGCTGGATATACCTCTCCAGACTATCTCCGATAAAACAGGGATAAGCAGATCCACAATATACGCTTTTTTATATAATGGTACAGATCTTAGCAGTATGAGGCTTGCTAAGATCTGTAGCCTTTTAGGATTATCAATGGATTATGTGATGGGATTAAAGGAGAAACCAGATGGCAAAATGTAAATACTGTGGAGCTGAGGTAACAATAGGGGAGAGATGTACCTATTGTGGCAGTAAGGCGGAGAGCTGGTACTACCCTGTAGCAGAAAAGAAACAGGAGCCTAAAAAGAAGAAAGCCCCACATAATAGGGTAAGAGATCTGTTTAATGGAAAGATCTATATTGTAAAAGAGGGAGATTGCCTCTGGAATATAGCTAAAAATCTGTACGGATCTGGAGCAGAGTATTACAGGTTAGTAGAGTTGAATAATATACAGGATCCTAACCACATAGAGGTAGGGCTGGAATTATACTATTAGGAGGTAAAAAGTGAGATATAAAGTATACGATGAGGAAGATAAGAAAGAGAGAACTCTGGAGGAGTGCGTAACTCATTTAGAGGTAGGATCTGTAAGGAGAGTGCAGGTTAAAAAGGGAGATACCAGAGAAGTACATCATTTTAGAGTATTGGAGGAATTAAAAGCATGAGAGTGTATATAGCTGGAGCTATGACAGGAGTGTTTAAGTATAAAGAGAAATTTACTGAGGCTGAGGAGTATATAAGAGGGCTGTGGCATATCGTAGTAAATCCCTCATTTTTACCAGAGGGGCTCTCAGATTATTACGAGATCAATAAAGCTATGATAGATCAATGTGATGCTATTTATGTTCTTTTGAATTATGAAAACTCTAAGGGTACAAAGAGAGAGATTGAGTATGCAAAGAGCACAGGTAAGCAGGTAATTTACCAGAATAGTACAGAGGTAAGAGATCAGAATGGTAATTCGTGGGGCTGGGTAAATAGACCTTTAGGGTATAGTGATTACCCTGTAGGGTATGGTAATTACTGGGAGTATCCGTGGAGAAGATGCTGGTAAAAATTTAATCTAAAGAAACCTCCTTTATGTGATTAGGATCGATCAAAACATAAAGGAGGTTTTTCTATTGAAAGTAGATATTTTTAACACAAAAAACAAGTATAAGATAATCTATGCAGATCCAGCATGGCTGTATAGAGATAAGGCGGTAGCAGGAGGGAGAGGGGCTGGATGCCATTATACAGTAACCAGCTTAGAGGATATAAAGGCTCTCCCTGTGGAAAAGCTGGCAGATGATGATAGTGTGCTTTTTATGTGGGTTACAATGCCATTTTTAGAGGAGGCTTTTGATGTGATGAGATCATGGGGGTTTGAGTATAAAACCTGTGCTTTTACATGGATAAAGCAGAATAAGAAAGCAGATACTCTCTTTTGGGGTATGGGTAACTGGACTAGGGCTAATGCGGAGTTATGCTTATTAGGTGTAAGAGGAAAGCCTAAGAGAATGGATGCAGGAGTACACAGTGTAATTATGAGCCATATAGAGGAGCACAGTAAGAAACCAGCGGAAACGAGAGATAGGATTGTAAAGTTAATGGCAGGGGGGGGGCTACCTAAAATAGAGCTCTTTGCAAGACAGAGTATAGATGGCTGGGATTGCTGGGGAAATGAGGTATAAGAATTGTAGGAGGTGTAAAAGCCTCCTCTTTTTTTTATCTAAATTTACTTACCGTTTGTGATTAGGTTACTTATCAATCAAAACAGGAGGATCAAGGATGGTAAGACGGATTAAAAGAAAATGGAGAAGATTTTACAGAACTCATAGAGAGGGCTGTGAGCTGGTAGGAGATTTTGTTGGAGCTTTAAGTATTTTTGTATTCTTATTTGAGCTCTATATCATCGGAGTTATGTTAGGAGGTCACTAATGGGATTAAAGAGCTTAATAGCAGTAGCACAAGGAAAAAATGCAGAGAGCGTATCCTTTGAGGATAAGTTTCTTAAAAATTATGAGGAGGCTGTAAAGGCTAAGGAGCTGGAGGAAAGGCAGATAGCCCCATCTGAGTATATCCGCCCATCCTCTATGTATGGCTGTGAGCGTATGTTATTTTTCCAGAGAGTACATGGAGGCTCCCAGAATGGAGAGCAGAGTGAGGTAAATCTTATTGAGATATGCCAGAGCGGTACAGATAGGCACTTAGACATACAGCACATAGTAGAGCGTATGGAGGGCGTAGAGTGCTTAGATCTGGAGGAGATGGTAAAAGAGGCACAGGCTAAAGGTATTAAAACCGAGTTTGTAGGCTGGAATGAGGATCACACAGAGGGCAGGTGTAAAAATGATGAGCTCTCTATCTATTTCCAGCCAGACGGAGTTATTAGATTTAATGGTAAGGATGTGATCTTAGAGATTAAAACAGAGAGTACTTACCAGTTTAGTAACAGATATGAGCCTAAGGCGGATCACAAGTGGCAAGCTACTTGTTACGGTATGGGGCTGGGGATAGATTATATCCTTTTCTTTTATGAGGATAGAAATTTCTGTAAAAAGAAACCTTATCTCTGGAAAATAACCGATGAGATGAAACAGGCAGTACTTAACAAGATACGAACTGTAAACAATGCTTGTAAGACAGGGATCCCTCCAGAGAAAGATGATAGCAAGTGTACTTACTGTAGATATAAAAATGAGTGTGCTTTAGTGGATGCTGGTAAGTGGGTACATCCTAACCCACCAGAAAAGCCTCAGACAGCCAAGAAAGATACAAACAGAAAAAAGGCTAATAAGTCTACAGGTAAAAAGAAAAAAGCCTCTACAGGGCAAAATACAGCGTTGAGAGCGGTATGTGGTAACTGTGAGCATTGTGGTAGAGAGCTGGGAGCTTACTACTGTAGCATTGATAAAGAGGGATCTATGTATGTAGATCGCAGAAAGAAATGTAAGTTTACTCCTAGCAGATTTAAGGGGGTACAGGATGGCAAGTAATAACATCGGTAAAACCTTTGAGCAGGAGTTTAAGGAGTGTGTACCTCCAGATTATTACCTGTACCGCCTAAAGGATGATACAAGCGGATTTTATGGAGTATCTAATCCCTGTGATTATATCCTTTTCAGATCTCCTTATCTCTTTCTGGTAGAGCTTAAAACTCATAAGGGAAAGAGCATACCGATAGCTAAGATCAGACCTAACCAGATACAAGGAATGGAGAAAGCTACTCATTATGAGGGAGTGTATGGAGGCTTTTTAATCAATTTTAGAGAGCTGGAGGAAACATATTACATAACCGTACAGGATGTGATCCAGTTTACTCAGACAGAGGAGAGAAAGAGCATACCTGTAGAGTGGTGCAGGGATCACGGAATAAAGATAGAGCAGAAAAAGAAAAGAGTGAGATACAGCTACGATCTGGGGAGCTGGTTAAGGAGGTACTATGGAAAATCCGTGTAGTAATTGTGATAGTACATCAATGGAGATGTGTTTACTTATTAGACATTGTGAGCACTTTGTAACAAAGAAATCTAAAGAGGAGAGCAGGTGTAAAGAGTATGTAGGAGTTACCTGTGTAAATGGTGGATGCCCTAACGCTATGGCGGATGAGTACCCAGAGTATGGTTATGAACATTGTACCTGTGAGGAGTGTGGATATTATAAGGGCTGTGAGGATTGTGCCTTAGCAGGTACAGAGCATTGTAATAAGGCTCCTACAGGAGGAGGTAAAGATGGTACAGAGCGATAAATTAAAGAAAATCATAGCAGAGGTAAAAGAGGAGAGCTCCCCTGTAATAACTCTCTCAAATGAGTTAATAGCAGATTTTAGTAAGGAGCTTGATAGTGCTATCTCAGAGCTGGATATGATTATGGAAAGCATCGGAGAAAACTCTATAGAGGATATACCAGATAGCCAGATAGAGTACTACTGTGTTAAGATCCCAGCCCTTATGTATTATGCAGGGCAGAGAGTAGAGGAGCTGGGTATGCAGGTGGATCTAGCCTCTAATGCTAAGAAAAGTGCTCAAAATGAGGCGATGGTAAAAGTATCTGGTACTGTGCAGGAGAAAAAAGCCAGAGTAGAACAGCTCACGGAGGATAAAGCCTTAGTAGAGGCTATTTATCGTAGAGCTTATAACAGCCTCAAAGTTAAGTTAGAGATGGCTGAGAAGATCTACAGCGGATTAAAGAAATCCCTCTCAAAGAGGATAGCAGAGGTAGATCTGGATAGATTTAGTAAGGATAAATATACCAGAGAGCCAGAGGATCCTATGGAGGATTAAGCCTATGGAGCGGTGGGCTTATGAGTACTTTAGGAGACAAGCCATAGAGGATAGATGTAAGCAGGAGGCACAGTGGCTAATAGATAATCCTAAGGACAGTATCCGTAAAGTGGCTAGAGAATTTTGTATTAGCAAGAGCCAGCTACATAGAGATCTCCATGAGCTCAGAAATATAGATGATGATCTCTATGTACAGTGTAGAAATATTTTAAGGAGGCATAAAAGACGATGTTTATAAGAGTTGAGGATCAGAGCGGAAACCTTACTATCTGGCTTAATGTGAACCAGATAGCAAAGCTGGAGGAGAGCAGGAGCTCAGAGGAGTTAATGGGATACAGTGTAACTACTGTGGATAATAAGGAGTATTACTCTCCAGATGTTAAGGCTATACAGGCTTTATTGATGCCAGTAGTTGTAATGGAGCCAGAGAGAGATATTGTAGATGAGCCTAAAAAGCTGGATATGATGAGAGATGTTATGGCGAGGTGTTAGGTATGGAGGAAAAGTTAGATAAGTTTTTAGCGTATCTGGAGGAAAACGGAGTAGAGATCTCTGGAGAAACAGCTTTTAAGTGTGATGATGGTATTGTACTTTTTAGCCCTAATGAGGGAGGAGGAGTAGATATAGCCATTATCAGAAATGTAATTGAGTTAAATTACAATTTAGGTATCACGGATGCAGATGTAAACCTTTTTAATACTGAGGTAGGCATTATGCAGGAGTTAGGAGGATCTGAGGATGGAGAATAATAAGCCAGTATTTTATATGTTAGTTGGATTGCCAGCCAGCGGTAAAAGCTCTGAGAGTGATAGGCTGGGAGATGTAATTGTTAGATCCTCCGATTATCTTAGAGATAAGCTCTGTGGAGATATAAACGATATGAAAAATAATGGTGCTGTGTTTACCGTTTTACAGAGTTTGGTTAGGGCGGATCTATATCATGGTAAGGATGTAGTATATGATGCTACAAACTTAAAAGCGAGTTATAGAATGGAGTTTTTGAATACTCTTAGGTTATTAAACTGTAAAAAGGTTTGTGTGTTTGTAGATACTCCTTTTGAGGTTTGTATTAAGCGTAACGAGGAAAGGGAGCGTACAGTACCTAAGGAGGCTATGGATAGAATGAAAAGATTTTTAGAGCCTCCTACCTTTGCTGAGGGCTGGGATGAGATACGAGTAGTTAAAAATTGGAATGAAAAGGAGAACAGCGATGGCGGAGATAGATAACCTCATAGCAGAGGTAAATAAGAAATACAAAACGGATATAATCCGTAAAGCATCGGATCTTAAGGGGATAGAGTTTATTCCCTATACCTCCCCTATGATGAATTACTTAACCAGAGGAGGAGTACCTGTAGGGAGGATCATAGAGCTGGTAGGATTACCTCAGAGTGGTAAAACTACTACAGCTCTGGATATTATCTCTAATTTCCAAAAGAAATACAAAGATAAGTACTGTGTATATCTGGATGCAGAAAATACGATAGATAAGGAGTGGGGAGAAACTCTGGGGGTAGATTGGAGTAAGGTAATCCTCATTCAGCCAGAGAGTGAGTATGGAGAGAAGCTCTTAGATATGCTCTTAGACTACATAAGATCTGGTAAGGTAGGTTTAGCAGTATTAGATAGTGCTCCATTTATCATCCCTAAGGCGGTACAGGAAAAGGGCTTAGATGAGAAAAGCTACGGAGGTAACAGTGCTCTTATGAAAGCCTTTTGCGATAAGGCGGTACCGCTTTGTAAGAAAACTGAGTGTACTTTTCTTATGATTAACCAGCTCAGAGAAAATATAGGAAATCCGTACAAGCCTTTTAAGATCCCCTGTGGTACAGCTATAGCTCATGCGTGCTCACAGATCTTATGGTTTACAAAGGGATCCTTACTGGATGAGAAGTATAAAGAGGTAAGTAGCGGATATGCTAACCCTAGCGGTAATCTGGTAAGTGTGAAAGTGGAGAAAAACAAGGTTACTAAAAATGATCGTAGGCTCCAGACTTACACACTTAATTACAGTACAGGAGTGGATGAGATTAAGGATACCTTAGATCTGGCTATCATGCTGGGGATCATCTCACAGGCTGGAGCGTGGTATAAGGCTATTCTTAAGGATGGCAAAGAGCAGAAAATGCAGGGATTTAATGGAGTGCAGGAGTTTTATTATAATGATCTGGAGGAGTTAGAGTATCTTAGAAAACAGGTATATGAGGCAGGGATGGTATGAGGTATACGATAAAAGAGGTTATGGATTATTGTAGCAGAAATGGGATAAGCGTTTACGAGTGCTGGGATGAGAAAGATCGTAGAAAGAAATTTTATAAGATGTTAATACCAGTATTTGAGAGTGGAGTACTGATACCAGTATTTAACAGGGAGTATATCTGTAAGAATATTAAGGAGTGTTATAACTACACTCAAACTCTCTTAGAGGATGATACTTTTAGGTTGGCGGTAAGTGCGTGGGTAAGGAGTTGGTAGAAATGAATGAAGTAGAAAAAACCTTATCCCACAATTTAAGAGAGGTAAGAGAGAAAAAGGGTTACACTCTAAAAGATGTGGTAAAAGGTACAGGTTATACAGAGGTAAGTATAAGCAGATGGGAAACAGGTACACGGATCCCTAAGGCTACAGTACTTTACAATCTAGCTAAATTCTACGGAGTATCTGTAGATAGATTTTTCTGGAGGTAAATATGATAAAAGAAAGGAGAAATACCAGATCCTAGTAGACTAGGTTTTATATGAGAGTGTTGTACATATAAGTAAAGTGCTAGAAAACAGCGTGAGATCTTCTTTACAAATATATTGAATAGTAAAGCTGTGTAAGGTAGCTACCCTTGCGGAATGGGTAGGGCGGTCTTAAATGTTGAGCATGGGAGGCTACTAGCATTTCCACGAACCGATTTAGGTAAGTGGTTGGTATGACAAACAAACATAGTATAAATGATCTTTACCAGATGCAGGCTTTATCTCTTGCATCTAAGATACAAATGAGTAAGGCAAGGATAAGAGCGTGGATAGATGAGTACGGAGAGGATGGAGTGTATGTATCCTTTAGTGGAGGAAAAGATAGTACAGTACTCTTAGATCTGGTAAGGAGTGAGTACCCTAATGTAAAAGCAGTATTTGTAGATACAGGGCTGGAGTATCCAGAGATTAGATCGTTTGTAAAAACCTTTGATAATGTGGAAATACTTAAGCCTAAGAAAAATTTTAAGCAAGTTATACAAGAGTATGGGTATCCGTTTTTCTCTAAAGAAAATGCTCAAAAGATCTACGAGATTAAACATACAGGATCAGAGATTTTAAAACATAATAGATTACATGGAGATAGTAAGGGTAATGGAAAGTTACCAGATCTGTATAAATTTATGCTAGATCCAGAGGCTCCAGAGGTATCTCATTTATGTTGTAACATTATGAAAAAATCTCCAGTAAAATCTTATGAGCACAAAACAGGGAGAAAGCCTATGGTAGCTACAATGGCTACAGAGAGCAGAAATCGTACTGTAGAATGGCTTAGGACAGGGTGTAATAGTTTTGATAGCAAAAGACCGATAAGCAAGCCTATGAGCTTTTGGAGTGAGCAGGATGTTTTAATGTATATTGCTATTAAGAGATTGTTTATATGCTCTGTATATGGAGTAATAGCCGATGATACAGGGAGTGAGGTAAGCCCAGCGGATCTTAATCCTCATGCTATGATTTTTGATAAGGTTAATCCAGTACTACATACTACAAAGTGTGATCGTACAGGCTGTATGTATTGTGGCTTTGGATGCCATCTAAATGAGGATCAGAGGTTTTTAAGGTTAAACGAAACTCATCCTAAGGTATATGAATACATTATGAAATCTGTAGATAGTGGCGGATTAGGGTATGAGGAGATTATAAAGTGGATCAATAAACACAGTGATTTTAATATTATGTTTTAGTACAGGAGGAGGCAGTAAAAAAGCCTCCTCTATTATTTTATATAGGGGATATATAAAAAGTGTTGACATTATTATATAGGGGGTGTATATTATGAGTGAGGCAAGGAACTAGATACAAACTGAAAGAGAGGTAAACAACATGAGATATAAAAATAGTGATGATAACAGATACAGAGTACAGTTTATGAGATCTACAGAGGAGCTTATGGATCAGCTTACAGTTAAAGAGTTTATCTCTTATCTGGAAGAAAACGCAGAGTTTGAAGATTACACAGTAGAGTACATTGATGGAAAATGCGTTAAGTGTAGAGCCTACGATCTCACAGAGGAAAACAGCAAGCTCCATAAGGAGTTTTTAGTAACAGAGGATGGCAGAGTATTTTACTGGAGATCCTTAATTAGCAAGATTGAGTTAGTAGATGCTGAGGAAGAAAAGCAGGAGGTACAGGAGATGGCAGTAGATTTTAGAGAGGCTAAGGAAGTTGCAAAAGAGGTAGCTAAGGAGCTTACAGAAAAGGATAGTAACTGGAAATGGAAAGTACAGGTATTAAAGAGTGAGATCCGTGTATGGTGGGGATACTTACAGTACTGTGATACAGAGGATAGCCACTTTACTATCAAGATGAGCGATAGAGAGGATGAGTGTGGAACCGATACAGATTTTATGGTAGCTAGAAATGAGCACGATGAGTATATGACAGGCAGGATTATCGGAGTAGATGAGTGCTGGCAGGATGGAGATCTTAATACCTGTGTAGCAGGATTACTTAGAGGTATTGCAACTATAGCACATAGCAGATATTAGGAGGTTGGATATGACAGATAATGAGAGAGCATTTTACTTATTACTTTGTATGAGTGGTAGAACACAGGAGGCTACAGAGTATAAGGAGAGAGTTGAAAATAAAGAGGATGAGGAGGATAAACAGGATGGCAAAGATCTATAGAGATAAGGCTACAGGAAAGAAATTATACCCAGTTTGTAAATGGGAGGATAACCAGCATAAGATCTATAATGCACATGATCGGATTATGAATAGGATTTATGAGGCACAGGAAACAGGAGGAGAGGATCTGGAGGCTTTGTATAAGGAGCAGGAGCGGATAGAGAAAGCTCTTGAAATTATAGATAGACATATCATAGAGGGGCTGGTATATGCCACTTATGAGGATGGGTTGATAGTAAAAGATCTTATCTGGGCTTACAATTTCAGACATTGAGAGGAGGGATAACTTGTGGATGAGGAAAGTAAGAAAATATTAGCTTATATAACAGGTTTGCTACTTAAGGTGGCTACAGGACAGGAGCTAACTGATAATGAGGTACAGAGTTTAGAGAATATTGCCGATGATTTAGGGTGCTGGGATATTCCAGAAAAGTATTTTAGATATTAGGAGGAGCGTATGGATCTAATAGAAAGAGTAGAAAGCTATAAGGTACTGTTTAAGGAGTGTAAAGCTCTGGAGCCTGTTAGTATGGCTCTGGCAAAGGGTTATAAATCCGCTACACCTCTCCAGAGATTGGAGATAATTAGAGAGCTAGATACAGAGCTGGCGGAGGTATATAGTGTAGAGATCCCTGTTATTACAGCATGGGTAAGGGATGATAACTATGTACACTCTACAAAGGAGATTTTCTTAGGGGAGCCCTCCTTAGAGGGTTTTCTCCATCAATTTAGGCACCACTTACAAAATAAGGCAAGGGAGCCACAGTATAAGTATTTACTGGTAGAGAATGATCCTAAGGCAGATTATAGGATCCCTTATAAGGATTGTATGTACAGGATGTATGGGGAGGATGATGCCAGAGCGTGGGCTAGGATGGTTATTGAGTTAGCCTCATAAATGAGTTATAATATAACCATTATATAAAAAGGTAGGTGGTTACATGATAAAGAGATTGAGTGTAATAATAGCTTTAGGTATTGCACTATCCTTATTAGCCTGTGGAAATACAGATAAGGCGGTAAATGAGCCCACAGAGGCGGAGAAAGTAACGGAGGCTATAGAGAGTACTCCAGAGGTAACAGAGGAGCCAGAAACAGCCACAGAGGAGGCGGAGGAGCTACCTGTAATTTATGCAGATGATGAGGAGATCAATTTATATCTGAATAGGTATAATGAGGCTAATGTGGGGCAGGAGATAACAGCGGATCAGTTTGAGCCTTATAAGCATCATGGTAGCGTACATAAAAATCAAATAAAACTCAAAACAGAGGAAACTACTATATCAGCTACAGGAACTAAGGTAACAGTATATTTAGAGTATAAGGATCTGGAGCAGTATAAGGAGGCGTTTCTGAGGTTTGTAAAGCCTTTTAGTGATACCGATATAGAGAAATGTTGGGAGCAGGTTTTAGCGGATGATACGAGGGTTATAGAGTTTGGTGGATTTAGTACAGAAACAAGTAAATTTAACGGAGATATAGAGTACATGAGTATCTATGGATCTATAGAGTAGGAGGCGGATTATATGAAAATTGGAGTAAGAAAACCTAGCCTTAAAAAGGCTATCAAAGCAAGCACTACAGGTAAGGCTAAGAGAGCGGTAAAGAAAGCAGTTAATCCTCTGTATGGTAAAAAGGGTGTAGGGCTGGCAAAGAACCCTAAGAGAGCTGTAAAAAATGCTGTGTATAAGAAAACTACAGTAGGAATAAGAGATTTACTCAAATAGGAGGGCGTATGGAGGAAAGATTTAAGGATATGACACCTTATGATAGAGCTGTGAGGATCTCTCTTTACTCAAATAGAGTAGGGAAGATGGAGGAGCAGAAAGATCACACAGAGGATCCAGAGGCGGTAAAAGCTCTGGAGGAGAAAATAAAGGAAACACAGAGGCTCATAGATGAGTTATTAGAGCTATTTCTGTAAGGAGGTATCTATGGATAATGAAAAGCAGAAACAGGAGGTAATAGACTTTCTGGAGAATACCTACACAGGGGCTAAAATGATGGGAGATGAGGAGGTAATGCTGAGAGCCTCCAGAGCACTCTTAGCATTTAAGGCAGATGTGAATAAGGATATTTTCATAGAGGAGAATGTGCTGGAGTTTTAATACCAGAGAGAGAGGATCTTAGGATCCTCTTTTTTTTTTGTCTAAAAATACTTACCGATTGTGATTAAGTTAAGTATCACAATAAAGGAGGTAAACAGAGTGGCACAGAAAGTAACCAGTACAGATATAAAGCTGGCTCTTAAAGAGTTTCATAATGGAAAGCCCAGTTATTTTATAACAGAGTGTAAAACCTGTAGTACTTATTTTCCAGATCCACAGGGGCTACTTAAGTTTGATGGGCTGGCTATCACAAAGAGCTATACAAAGCCTAATATTATCGGCTATGAGATCAAAGTGAGTAGAAATGATTTTCTACAGGATAATAAATGGCATTTATACCTACAGTACTGTAATGAGTTTTATTTTGTAGTACCTAAGGGGCTGGTAAAGAAAGAGGAGCTCCCAGATCATGTAGGGCTTATCTATTTCAATCCAGATACTAAGGCTCTGAGAACGGTTAAAAAAGCATTGTACAGGCAGATAGAGGAGCCTGTAGGTGTGTATAAGTACATTATCTTTAGTCGGCTGGAGGAGGATAGGATCCCTTTTTACAATGACAGGGCGGAGTACTGTAAGGATTATCTGGAGGATAAGGTAGTAAAGAGTGCTATAGGGCAGAGATTAGGCACAAAGTTAGCAAAGGATTTAGAGGAGGCAGAAAAGAAGTTAAAAAGCCTCCAGAATGTAGAGAAAGAGCTACAGGCGTGGAAAAGCGTTAAGAAAGTCTTAGATAAGGCTGGTATTTTACCGTGGAGATGGTTGGATAACGATAGCTGGGTAACAGAGCTGGAGCAGAGGCTTAATGGAAAGATGGATCCTATAGATCTGGAGTTAGCCATTAAGGATACCAGTAGACTATTAAACAGATTACAGGCTATGCAGGTACAGGAGGAGCAGGATGATAAAAGCTAGATACATAGGGGTAGAGTGTGAGCTCCAGAGCGGTAAGGTGTATCCGATTAAAACCAGATGCACAGGAAATAAGCTGGTGGTATCGGTAAGAGCTTATAAGTTTGAGTATAACTCTCTGGAGGAGTTTCTTAAGCGGTGGAAAGTAGAGGCGGTATATCATGGATGTAAGTAGGTTAATGATTTTGCTTAAGGAGGCGTGGAGCAGGGTAAGAGATGAGGGAGTAGGTGTAATGGGAGATTTTATAGGAAAGCCTTTTACAGCTACTACTATGAGTGAGTTGAATTATCTTATAAACGCTCCTTTAGAGAGTATAAACAGAGAACTCCGAGAGGAGTTAGGTATAGAGCTTTATGTAAATACACTACCTCAGATAGAGGATCACTCAGTAAGTGGGTTCTTAATGGTAAAAAGGGTAGGAGAGCCAGTAAAATTTCTGTGAGAGAGGAGTGTTAAGTGTGGGTAGAGCTGAGAGGCGTAGGCTTGAAAAGCAAAGAGGTAAACAGGTAAAAACCTATAATCTAACCAGATCACAGCTCCATAATGCAGTAAGGCAGGTAACAGAGGAGGATCTTAAGAGGATTAAACAGGAGGCTATGGAGGATGCCATAAATACAGCTATGACATTACTCTTAGTACTCCCTATGGAGGTACTCATGGATCACTACTGGAAAAAGACCTATGCAAAGAAGATACCAGAGTTTACAGAGCTGGTATTACAGTACTATGAACGCTGGCAAAATGGAGAGTTAGATATGGATGAGATGAAAAAGGATCTCTGGGAGTATGGCGGAGTGAGATTAGAAGAAAGAGAGGCTGAGTAATATGAGTTTAAGAGTAAAAGAGGGCATTGATTTAGAAGTACTTAGAGAGTACGGATTTAAGACAGGTAAAGAGTGGAGCGATGCTGGAGAACGATGTTTAGCAGGTATCGGATATGCTTATCAGCATGGATGGTACCATAAATTTTTAATGGATGCCGATGAGGATAATACTAAGATCGCTTATATCTCAGATGAGTATGATATTCCATGTGTACAGATCTCAGTGAGAACAGAGCACAGGGATTTATATGTGGATGTAGCGGTAGAGGGTAGCTATCATGTAGGCGGATCTGAGTTAGACATTGTAACGGATACTATCTATGAGCTGACACAGGCTGGAATACTGGAGGTAGTACCAGAAGAAAGCGAGGGTAAATAATATGGCTATTAGAAATATGTTACACATAAGCCAGTTAAAGGCGTTTAAGGATTTTCTGGAGAGTAAGGGTTATATGATTATCCCTACGGCAGGGGAGTATGAGGTATTGAGAGCTCAGAAACCTAAGAAAGATAGAAAGCCTAAGGAGAGCCCTGTAATAGTGTATAAAAGAAAAGATGCTAAGGAGCACTTATCAATTATGGAAAAGGATTTTTATTTAGTAAATGAGTTTTTGAGAACTAAGGAGGCGGAATAATGGGATATGTATTACTTTTGATTTTAGTAACAATAGGAGTAACTCTGGTAGAGAGCTTTTTAATAGCTTTTGTAGCTGGATTGTTAGGGATTGGAGTTTCCTTTAAGGTTATTTTCTTTGTGATGTTTGTTATCAATTTCTTTGTAGGAGGAGGCAGTAGTAAGTAAATGAAAAAGAAAATTAAGGATTGTACGTTTAAGGAGTTTACAGGGTGGGCTAACGCTAGAGCCTGTGATGGTAGATGGAGTATGCTGGATGCTATGAATAGCGTAAGCATAATTAGTATGGTATATGAGGTAAAGCCTCTTTTCTTTAGAGGCAGGGTTAGAGAGGCTTTGTGGAGAAAACTTAGGGATCAGTATTTAAACATGGAGGCAGAGATAGAGATTGAAAGATAGTACAAGAGCTAAGAGCTCAAAACAGGAAAAGCGTATAGCTAAGGCTATAGGAGGTAGGCAGGTAGTAGGATCTGGATCTACTCCATTCTTAAAGGGGGATGTAATAGCAGGAGATCTATTTATAGAGGCTAAAACAAAGATGAACCCTAGCCAGAGTATCACAGTAAAAAAGAGCTGGATAGATAAGGCTAAGGAGCAGAGCTTAGCTATGAGAAAATCCGATTATGCAATAGCTGTATCTTTTGGAGATCCTAAAGATTATTACCTCATTGAGGATAGTTTTATGGAGGAGCTCTTAAAGGCAAGAGAGGCAGTAAAGCAGGTACAGGAGATCCCTTTTGAGGATATTCTAAACGGAGCAGTAGGAGATATAGAGTTAGGCTGGAATAGAGCCATAGACAAAGTAAGAAGAACCATAGAGGAGGTATATGAGTAATATGTGTAAAATTAGAGAGATGAACTTAGAAACAGCTAAGTACTATGGATACGAGGCACAGAGTAACCAGTTAGTAGAGGAGTGTGCAGAGCTCATACAGGCGGTAAATAAGTACCACAGAGTAGAAACAGGCTTAGGACAGCCTGTAGCGGAGGATAAAAAGGCTATTGCCAGAGATAACTTAGTAGAGGAGATTGCAGATGTAGAGTTAATGCTGGAGCAGGTAAAGTATCTCCTCCAGATCCCAGAGGATGAGCTCTTAGCGGTTAAGACCTTTAAGGTAAACCGTACTAGAGAAAGAGTGGAAAGTAGTAAATAAAATATTTTTCAAAAACTATCTAAATTTTCCTCATATTGAGGATTAAGTTATTTATCAATAAAAATAACACACATAGAAAAGGAGAAAAATCTATGAGAGCATTTAAAGGATTTAACAAGGATCTTACCTGTAGAGGTTATCAGTATGAGGAGGGTAAGGAATTTCACACAGAAAGAGCGGAGTGCTGTGATACAGGTTTTCACGCTTGCGAGTATCCGTTAGATTGTTTTGGATATTATGATCCAGCACATAGCGTATTCCATGAGGTAGAGTTATCTGGAGAGATGGATAAGAGCAGAGATAATACTAAGGTATGTGCTACTGATATTAAGATCGGAGCTAGATTATCTATTGCAGGACTTGTAAAGATGGCTATTGATTTTACTATGAGTAAGGTAAACAAAGAGGCAGGATCAGACGAGCGACACGGTTTTGCATCTGCTACAGGGGATTGTGGAGCCTCATCTGCTACAGGGTATAAAGGAGCCTCATCTGCTACAGGGGATTGTGGAGCCTCATCTGCTACAGGGAATTGTGGAGCCTCATCTGCTACAGGGAATTGTGGAGCCTCATCTGCTACAGGGTATTGTGGAGCCTCATCTGTTAGTGATCCTACTGGTGTAGCGGTTGCATGGGGGCATGAGGCAAGAGCTAAGGGCTGTAAGGGAGCTCATCTCATCCTCTCTGATTGGAAATATGTAGGAGCCAGATATAGCGATGGAGATTATATGGATCCTTATGATAAGGAGAGCTGGGAGCTCACAGGAGCTAAGATGGTAGTAGTAGATGGAGATAAGATTAAAGAGGATACATACTACCGCTGTATCGAGGGAGAAATTGTAGAAGTAACAGAAGATGGAGAGATCGTAGAGGAATAATATAGAGAGTGGTACATTTTGTAAGAAAAGATGTACCACTTTTTTCTATTTTATCTAAAAATCCTCCTCAAAAGTGATTAGGTTATATATCAATTTAAAAGGGAGGTAAAAACCGTGTCAGAGGTAGGATGTGATATAGTTGAGTACCTTAAAGAGTTTCATACATCGGAGGGAAAAGCGGTAAAGGCTAGAGAGCTGTGTGTACTGTTTAATGTGCATGAGAAACAGCTAAGAAACATTGTAAGCGATCTGAGGCAGAATGGAGAGGCTATATGTAGCTCTACTTATGGTTACTGGTACTCCAGAGATCCAGATGATATATCCACTACCCTAAGCAGGTTAGTAGGGCAAGTGGATAATATGCAGAAAGTAATAGCAGGATTAAACAGGATCTTACAGGAGGTGCAGGATGAGCAAAAGGAGAATTAGAAGAAAGAGGAGAGCCAGAGTAAAAATATTGCCTTTAATACTGGTAGGAGCGGTAATAGCAGGAGTAATTACTGTGATAATGAGTGTAAATCTAAAGGGAGCAGATAAAGAGCCTCCTACTGAGGAGATTTATATTACGGAAACTCTACAAGCTCCGCAAGCTGAGAGCATAGAGCCAGTAACGGAGCAGGAGGCAAAGCTGGAGCACGATCTTAATTATACATATCCGTACAATACGATGAGTGCAGACTGGGGATCAGAGGTATACGAGGATGGATTTAGATATTATGAAATCCAGCAGGAGTATAAGGATGCTGGAGGATGTTTTCCAGAAATAGTACAGGTTTACCTCTGGTGTGAGTGTAAAGAGTACGGAGTAGATTATTATACGGTACTAGCCATCATAGAGAGGGAGAGCGGTTATCACTGGGATAAGGTAGGAGATAACGGAAACAGTAAGGGCTATATGCAGATATACGAGAAATGGCATACAGAGCGGATGGAGGCGGAGGGAGTAACAGATCTCTTTAATCCATATCAAAATATCAGAGTAGGGCTTAACTGTTTAAGAGAGATACAGGATAAGTATTTAGCATCTAGCGGAGAAAATTGTGTACTCATGGTATATAACATGGGAGAGAGTACAGCTAAAAAGCTGTGGGCTAAAGATATTTATAGCTCAGCATATAGCAGAGAGGTAATAGCCAGAGCACAGGAATTAAGACAGGAACTAACACAGGAATAATACAGGATCAAGCAGGAGTATAGGAAAAACTATACTCCTTTTTTCTTGTTAAAAGGGAGGTACACGATGTTTAAGGTAGGCGATGCCATTAAGTGGATGTGTCCTCTGGATAATGATTATACCTATGGAGAGATTACAGCTCTTAGAAAGAGTGTAGCTACAGTAAAAGGCACTGGGTTATACAGCGGTATTACAGCGGAGGTACACCTAAGATACATAGAAAAAACAATGAGAGGAGGCGGTAGTGTTGGGAGCGATTGTAAGAAATGTAGTAAACGATCAATTACTAAGGCTGAGTTATAAGGATCCTAAGAATATAAAGAGATTTTTGAGAAACTGGGGAGGCTTAGAGGGCTTAAGCGAAAAGGGAGATACAGTAGCTACCTGTATCCTCACAGACCTTAAGACAGTAATAGCTATTGATCTGGATAAATACCATAAAAGCGATAGAGCAGAGTTTAATAAGGCATACAGAAAAGGAAAGCTAAGCCATTATCAGTACATGAGTATAGCGTATGTGCTGGTACTGGGATATACACAGGATGAGCTAGCGTTTGTAATGGGAGTGGATCAGAGCGTTATTAGTAAGAATATAAACAGCGGTATAAAGAGAATACAGAGAGAGCTTAGAGCTTATCTGGAGGAGGATTAGATGAGTTTAATAAAGTGTGGAACCGATGAAAACGGATCCTACATAGAATTGAAAAGACCGAGAGGAGAAACGCCTCTATGTTTTATAGATGAGTGCGGAGTAGTACACGATACCATAAGGATTTATGAGTACAAGGCAGTAAGGAGTAAAGAGATCTCCACAGATAGCAGATGTGTAATGTGCGGAGAGATAATACCAGAGGGCTCTATGGTGTGCGATAGATGCAGAGAGGCGGTGGAGGGATTTGAGTAAGTTTAGGCGTGAGGAAGATGAGGCGGATAAATGGCTAAGAGAGCATGATCCTTACTATACATCCTCAGATAGGGATAAAAGAAAGAAAATGAGTAATCCCTATGAAACTCCAGAGCAGGAAAAGCGGAGGAGAGAAACAGAGATCCCTCTTAGTAACCTAAATAGTTATCAGAGAGTGCAATTTAAGCAGGTAGGAGGCTCTTATACAGAGCGTGGAGAGTTTGATCTGTAAAAGGGTGCATAAAAATTACAGATATGTACCCTAACTAATGAAACAAAATTACATAGCTTAGGAAATAAATAGAAAGAGAGGTACATGAGGCTATGAAAGATTTACAAGTAAAGTACACAGATCCGCTGGATCTTATCCCTTATGAGAATAACCCTAGAATTAACGATTATGCAGTAAAAAAGGTTATGGAGAGTATTAAGGAGTACGGATTTACTAATCCGATTATCGTAGATGCAGATATGGTTATCATCGCAGGGCATACGAGGAGAGAGGCTAGTATCTTAGCAGGGCTGGATAGAGTACCGTATATAGTAAGAGATGATCTCACTCCAGAGCAGGTAAAGGCTTACCGTATTGCAGATAACAAGCTGGCAGAGTTAAGTAACTGGGATGATGAGTTACTCAAAAAGGAGTTATTTGAGTTACAGGCGGTAGATTATTCCTTAGAGGTAATGGGCTTTACAGAGATAGACCTTAAAGAGATCTTTACAGAGAAAGAAGTACCTAAGGAGAAAAAGAAGAAAGAGGAGAAAACTACTTTACCTATGCTCCGTTTCGGATCCAACAGTGTAAGGATTACAGAGGATGAGCTGGTAATGCTTAGCAATAGATACAATGAGTATGTAGAGAGTACTCCAGATGAGGGCTTTATTACATGGCTTTTAAAGAGAGGCTTATAAAAAAGAGCGTGGAGGCGGAAAAGTGGTTATGAGCGGAGTAAGAGAAAGTACCTTAGCAGAAGAAATAAGAGATTTAAAAGATCTGGGAGTAGAGGATCATGTTATAAAAAGAATGATGGATAAATATAACAGGATGCTTACAGATCATGGAGATACTTGTAACATGATCCGAGAGGAAGTATACCGAGAGGTAAGAGGCGTAAAGGCTGAGCTGGCGGAGAAAGAAACTATTATAAGAGTATTAACAACTCATATAAGAGAGAAAGAGCTACTGTAAGAGGTAGCTCTATTTAATTTCATTCTCCTTACTGAAATTCCTATGAAATGAGGAAAAGGCGGAGGAAGGCGGGAAAGAGGCTTAAATAAAGCAATAATACTAAATAAACATATAAGAGTAGTTAATGTAATAATACAAAGAAATATAAAAACTAATTTCAGTACTATAAAAGAAAACATAGTAAGAGAGATAGATAGAAAGAAAATAGAGGGAATTAACGGACAACAACAGGAATGTAAGTAAAACTGTAGAAATTCCTCCTCATTCACAAAGAACAAGGAAAATAGCCTCATAAGAGAGGAGAAAGGAGGCGGAGTAATGCCTAATACATTGAGTAAAGAGAATGAGCTCCAGAGAAAAGCCTTTGAGCTGTATTATGGCTTAGGAGATAAGAGATCCCTTAGAGCGGTAGCAGAAACCATAGGAAGAACGGAGAGAACGGTAGCAGGCTGGAGCAGGGCTTTTAACTGGGTAGCCAGAGTAACACAGAGAAATATAGAGAACGCTCAGAACAGTAACGAGGCTAAGATCACAGCGGAGCTAACGGATGTACGGACTAAGTACCGTATCCTTATCAATAACCTTATGGCTGATTTTAGTAAGGATATTGCACAGGGCAAGGTAAAAGTAAAGAATATCAACGATTTTGAGAGGCTGGTTAAGCTGGATATGCTCCTTATGGGAGAGGCTACAGAGCGTGTAGAGCGTGGCGGTACACAGGAACTCTCACAGGATGCTAAGGATCGCTTAGATGAGATCGCTCAGCTTATGAAAAGTGCTAAGAAGTAGTGCAGATTGCACAATGGGTATAAGGTTTTTCTCTATGGAAAATACAGAGCCCTTTGTAGGAATTGCACAAAGGAAAAGAAAAAAGGTAAATAAATCTAACTTTTTAAGGTTTATGTGATTATGTTACTTATCAAACATAAGGAGGTAAGCATAATATGAGTAATGCTATTAACCCAGAACACTATAACAGATTGAACCCACAGCCTAAGGATGTAATCAGAGCGTGGGGCTTAAATTTCAACTTAGGGAGTGCTGTAAAGTACATCTCCAGAGCAGGGCATAAGGATGATATTGTACAGGATCTTAAGAAAGCACAGGAGTTTATCCAGTTTGAGATTGATGCTATCGAGGGAGCCAGAGCGGAGAGAAAAGATAAGCCTAAGCATGAGGATTTTATGGATGCTATGTTAAGAGGTTTGTTTGGAGGCTCTGTAGGACATATCGAGATCACAGGTAAGAGAAACGGTAAGACCGATGAGGAGATTGCTGAGATCGTAGATAAAACCATTAAAGATATTATCTCTGGTATGGCAGGAGTAGAGCTGGAGGAGATCAAAGAGGGAAACGGATACACAGAGGTACATATTACAGGTAATGCTAATCCGATTGAGGTAAGAGAGTACATTGAGCGAGAGCTTAAGGATCGCTTAGCTATGGTGCTGTAAGGAGGGCATAAGATGAGAATTGTAGATGCAGGATATGAGATCTTAGATCCCCTCAATGGGGAGGAAATCTTAAAGAAGATCGAGAGAGTAGCCAGAGTGTGTTATAAGAGTGAGGATAAAATCACGGAGGGATCCGCTAAGAAGATGGTAAGAGCTCTCATTAAGAGTAATCACATGGCGATGCTGGAGCACTACTCTTTTAGTGTAAAGTTTATCTGTGATAGAGGCGTATCCCACGAGATTGTACGCCATAGAGTAGCCAGCTATGCACAGGAGAGTACAAGGTATTGTAATTACAATAAGAGCGGAGATGTAGCTTTTATCCGCCCTGTATTCTTTGCAGAGGATACTCCAGAGCTGGATAACTGGGTAGATAGCTGTATGAGAGCAGAGAAAACCTATAATTATCTGATTAGTGAGGGAAGAACTCCACAGGAGGCAAGATCTGTATTACCTAACAGCCTCAAAACAGAGGTAGTAATGACAGCTAACCTTAGAGAGTGGAGGCACTTCTTAAGCCTCAGAGCTTGCGGATCTACAGGAAAGCCTCATCCACAGATGTTAGAGGTAGCAGTACCGCTCTTAAAGGAACTTAGAGAGAGAGTACCTGTGGTATTTGATGATCTGGAGCCTATGGAGTGGGTAACAATCGAATAAAGGCAGAGGTTAGGGAGGGAGAGCTGTAAAAGGCTCTCCTTTTAAGTTAGGAGGGATTATATGATTATCTTAGTAGGGATCGGATGCTTTGTGGCAGGAGCAGTAATAGGAATTGTAACAATGAGCCTTTGTGTGGCAAGCCATAACAGTAGCCTAGAGCTGGAAAATAGACAAAAGGAGGATAAAGAGTAATGCAGATAGTAAGCGGAGATATAACCAGAGATATTACTGGAGAGATTGTATATCTTAAGGCATATAAGCAGATGGTAGGAGAGGTAACGGAGTACAGCACCTCAAAGAATACAGCCACAGTAAAGCTCTGTGATACAGGGCTGGAGATAACAGTATCTTTAGATGAGATTGAGAGTACAGGCAGTACACAGCCTCACAGAGCTTTTAATAGTGAGGTACATATCTTAGGAACCAGATACAGTATCCGTATCATAGATGAGGATGATTACAGATATGATAGAGAGGCGGATGGATGGTGTGATCCTAGTGTAAAGGAGATCCTTATTTTTAACTATAAGCAGAGTGCGGAGAGTGTAAAGGATCTGGTAGCATATCAGAAAAAGGTACTCCGCCATGAGATAGTACACGCTTTTCTCTATGAGAGTGGTTTATGGCAAAATGCTTACGGTAGTAAGTGCTGGGCTAAAAATGAGGAGATGATAGATTGGATGGCTATACAGATCCCTAAGATCCAGAAAGCATATAAGGAGGCGTACTGTGATGAGTGATTTAGGAAGATGCAAACATACACTCTATATCCTTAAGCATAAGCCAGCATATAAAAAGGGCTGGGGCTGGAGGTGTAGATACTGTGGTAGACCTTATAAAGACCTCAGAGAGGAGGCAGAGTATAAGGAGCGTGAGAGGAGGAGTAGAACATGGTAACAGGATTATTAAAGCTGGTATTTATACTCTGTACCATAGCGGTAGTAGGATTATCGGTAGTAGATACCCTCTGGTTTAATGCTATGCCAGAGAGTAACCGTTATAAGAATGTACAGGCGTTTAATGTGGTCACGCTATGGATTGTAGCTATAGTACTTATTATCAAGCTGGTAACGATGTAGGGAGCTAATAGGCTCCCTTTTATTATGCGTAGAAAGGAGGTTAGGCGGATGTGTTAGATTATAAAGTAGTATCCCTAGTAGAGGATAAGCTAGGGGAGGTACAGGATCAGAGAGAAAGAGATGCTATGATAAAGTACCTCATACAGGAGGCAGATTTTGAGATAGCGTATTATCTGGTATGTACCTACATTACTAAGAGAAATGTAATGGATCTCCATAAGAGCATTATCTCTAACATATCGAATAGTAAGAGCACGCTGGATCTAGCCCCTAGAGGTTTCGGTAAAAGTACTGTAGGCGATGTGGATTATTGTATTACAAGGATCCTCAGAGATCCTAATATCCGTATTATGATAGGATCCAAAACACAAACACAGGCGGAGGCATTTCTTAAAGAGGTTCGTACTCACTTTGAGCAGAATGAGGATCTTATTAGGATTTTCGGAGATTGGAAAACCAGTAAGGATAATGTGTGGAATGATAGAGAGTTTACTGTAAATAAGCGTAGCATGATTAAGAAAGAGGCTACTCTAACAGCACTAGGAGCCTCTGGAGCGGTTATTTCTAAGCACTTTGATGTAATTATAGGCGATGACTTAGTAGGGCTGGAAAATGCACGAACAGAAAAACAGAGGAGTAACCTTAAGGAGTGGTTTTATAGCTCTCTTTTTCCTACACTAGAGCCAGATGGGGAGATCCATATACTGGGTACACGATATAACCCATTGGATCTGTATGAGGATCTGATAAAGAGTAAGGATTATGTGGTAAATACTCAGAGAGCTATAAGAGTGGTAAACGGTAAAAAAGTATCTCTCTGGGAGGAAAAGTTTAGCTTAGAGAGGCTGGAGGCTATTCTTAAGCAATCTGGTAAGATTATTTTCAATATGCAGTATCAAAATGATACAGAGCTGGCAAAAGGTAAGATTTTCAAGGCTCAGTATTTCAGATACTACGAGGAGTATAAGATTGATTACGATTTTCAGACCGCTAAAGTGCGTATTAAAACAGAGGATGGTATAGATCAGTGGATCAAGGTAAGGCTTTGTTTCGGATGCGACTTAGCAATATCGGAGAAAGAGCAGGATAAAGGAGATTATTTTGTACTTATGGTAATAGGGGTAGATGCAGATCATAACGTGTATGTACTGGATTATGTGAAAGAGAGATTAACCTTTAATACTCAGCTTAATACCATTATCGACTACGGTAGAAATAAATTCCCTATGGTAGAGAGAATAGGCGTGGAAACGGTAGCCTATCAGAAATCCTTAGCACAGGAGCTTAGGAGATTATCCTTACTCCCTATTATCAATATCAATACCTCTAAGGACAAAGTAACAAGAGCTATGAGGAGATCGGCTAACTTTGAAAATCACAAGGTATATTTCAGAGAGGGTATGGATGATCTGGAGGAGTGCTTACTGTTATTTCCAGAGGTGGATCACGATGATTTATTTGATGCCCTAGATTTTGCTATGACTATGGCAGATGGCGGTAATGAGATCAGAGTACTTAAAAGAGAAGATTTTAGAATTTAGTGTAAAAGCCCTAATAAGTGAGGGCTTATTTTTATGCAGAAAAGGAGGATATAAGCAATATGGCAGAGCTTAGCAGACCGATAGATAAAGAGTTTAATGTAGAAGTTGAGGGAGGCAGATTTAGTACAAAGTTTCTTAATGATCTGGTAGATACTCATGTAAATAAGATAGCTCCCAGATATATAAAGTTTCAAAAACTGTACGAGGGTAAGCATAAGATCCAGAACAGACCGAGAAAAGATAAAAACAAGCCTAATAACAAGCTGGTAAATGACTTTTTCGGACAAACGATTGATAACACAGTAGGTTATTTTCTGGGTAATCCTATTGTACTTAACTATACAGAGCCTAAAAAGGATAAGGCACCTGTAGAGGCAGATCCAGCGGATGTAGGAGTAGACCTTACAGAGCTGGAGGATACAGCGGTACAGGATGAGTTAGATAAGATCTGTAGCGATAACGATAAAGACGATCTTTTTATCGAGTGGGGTAAGGAGGCTATGATTAAGGGCTTATCCCATATCTTAGTATATCAAGACGAGGAGAGCCACACTAAGATGATGAGAGTATCTCCAGAGGATCTTATTGTGGTGTATAAGAACAGCTCCACAAAGGAGCCAGCCTATAAGATCCGCCTGTATGATATTGATACAGAGGATACAAAGAAAACTATCCACTATGCAGAGGTATACAGCCCTACTAAGGTAGAGATCTTTAAGTGTGTAGATGATGGCTCTTGTGTGGCTACAGGAAAAGGTAAGGCTAGACAGTTTGCAAGTTATGAGTTTATAGAGGAAAAGCCTCATATCTACGGTAGGATCCCTATTATCACTGTTTATAACAATGAGGAGCAGATGAGCGATCTTGAAAAGATAGAAACGCTGGTAAATGACTATGATAAGGTGCTTTCCGATGTATCTAATGAGTTTGAGGCATTTAGAAACGCTTATTTAATGCTTAAAAACATGGTAGCAGGTAATGATAGCATCCAAAAACTCAAAGATGAGGGAATTATAGAGGTAATGGAAAATGGAGATATGAAATTCATTACAAAGGAGATCCAGACGGAGGCACTAGAAAACCATCTTAACAGGCTGGAGAAGAATATCCACAAGTTTTCCGCTGTACCAGATCTTAGTGATGAGAACTTTGCAGGAAATCTTAGCGGTGTAGCTATCAGATTTAAGCTTTTTGGGCTGGAAACTAAGTGTATTATCAAAGAGAGAAAGATGGAAAAGGCTATAAAGGAGCTGGTAAGGGTGCTTAGTGTGCCTATTCATGTAAATACAGGGCGTGAGGTGGATGTACTTAACCTCAAAGTTGAGTTTAGTAGGAATGTACCTAACAATCTTACAGAAATTGTAGATACAGTAACTAAGCTGGATGGAAAAGTGGATAAGGAAACGCTCCTCAGCTTACTCCCATTCATTGATAACCCTAAGGAAGTGCTGGAAAAGCTGGAGGCAGATAAGGAAAGAGATAGACAGAGTACAGATCCTTACTCTACGCAGAATATTACAGAGGATAGTAATAATTTATTCCCTAACCTTAATGCACAGAATAGCCCACAGGAGGCTTTAAATGTACAGGGAGCTACAATTCCTCAGCCAGAACAGTAAAAGGGCTATATGAGGCTGTAAGGAGGTGTAAAGAGTGGCTAATGTAGGCTATATAAACAAAGAAGTAGCGAAAATGTATGGTATCCCATACTCAGAGCTTACTCCAGAGCAGAAAAAGATCCTCCATGAGGACAGTGTGAGGAGAGCTAAGCTCATTAAGGAGCGTGAGGAGGCAGTACTTAAAAATAATCTCAAAGCGTTTGAGGATGAGGCTAAGATGGAGAAAGTCTTAGCCTCTATTTACGCTAGTTGCCAAAAAGAGATCCTTGCCAGCGTAACAGAAACCATAGCAAAGGTACAAAAGGCTGGTGGAGAGTGGAGTTATGCTAATCAATCAGCACTCACACGGAGTAGAGGATTATTTGAGCAGATCGGAGAGCAGATAAAAGCCTTAGGACAGAAAGAGCAGATTACTTTTAGGCAGGGGCTTAGTAATATCTATACGGATCAGTTTTTAAGACAGGTGTACGATCTGGGGCAGAGCATAACGGTAAAGGCTAATTTTAACAGGCTTAATCCAGCTCTGATACAGAAAACCTTAGATTATCCGTGGAGCGGTGCTATGTTCTCAGATAGGCTCTGGCAGGATAAGGAGAGGCTGGGTAGAAATCTCCGTGTAGGACTTACTCAGAGTATGATACTGGGAGAGGGCATACCTCAGATTACGGATAGGATCAATAAGGGCATAGATACAGCTAGATATAATGCTGAGAGGGTAGCAAGGACAGAAACAAAAAGAGTTACTTACTGTGCTCACGATGATGTATATAAAGATACTGGAGTAGAGGAGCTTAAATACCGCTGTGCTAATGGTGGAGATAGTAGAACTTGCCAGTATTGCAGGGCGGATAATGGTAAGGTATTCAAAAGGGGAGAGGAGCCTACTCTCCCACGCCATCCTAACTGTAGATGTGTGTATATTCCTGTAGTAAGTGATACCTTTGAGGATAATGAGCTTAATGAGCTTACAGGATCCGTTAGAGGTGCTGAGAATTATGAGAAGTGGAGAGAGGCAGAGGCTAAAAAGCAGGAGGAGGTAAAACCTGTAGAAAAGGTTAATACAAAGACAGTAGAGAAAGAGCTTAAAGAAAATCCTACCCCTGTACCAGAGCAGATTAAGCTCACAGATTACCCACAAGTTTTTTATGCAACTAAGCCAGAGGCTAAAAATACACAAGCTCTATTAGATTATATGAACTCTAAAACATCCGTAGATCCTAATGTGGTAGCACTATATACTAAGATGGATAAATTGTGTGATGGGCTATCCGATGAGGTAGTATTAAAGGTAACACATGGAGAGCACAGGGTTAAGAGATCATGGAATAGAAATTTTGAATATGTTTTTGATGTAGGTATCCCTAAAATAAATCCTAATTATATCGGCACCTATGATACTAACCTCCATGAGGAGATGCACTTTTTAGATATGCTGATAACTGTTAAGGATAATAAGGATAAGCTACCTAGTAAAATGTTTTCACAGTCTTATAAACCTCTTGTAAAGGCGTTTGATAAGGCTACTCCAGTTATCGGAGATAAGGCTAAAAAGCTCTTTGAGGATTTTGCCAAAGAGTGTGATATAATATATAAAAAGCAACAAGAAACCTTTAATACACAGCATGAGAAAATTAAGGAGCAGTATAGATCTGGAGCGATTGATTGGAAAAAGTACAACAGCCTTTTTAAGAAGTTGCAAAAAGAGGTTAATGAGGAGGCGGATAATAAGCGTAGAGCTCTCTTTGGAGGCGGAGTATCTGGATTACAGGATATTTACGATGCAGTAAGTAAGGGAACTTTTAGAGATACTGGACAGGTTACATACGGTCACGGATCCGCTTATTATACAGATAGGCGTAGGACTAATCCTAATTGCTCAGAGAGTTTAGCTAACTATGCCTCTCTTTGCGTAGGACATCCAGAGCTTATAGATATTTTAGCTGAGGATTATCCAGAGATTGTAACAGCATTGAGAGGATGCGTGGAGGCTATGTTAAAGGAGGTGCCTAAGTAATGGAGGAGAAGAAAATACAGATCATGGATCTTTTATCTTATGCTATCGGTATTCCAGAGATGAAATATTTTAATCTGGATAGTGATGAACTCTTAGATGAAAAGATAGAGGTACTTACTCAGATTAAAGAGGGTAAGACGATAGCAGAGATCTCTAACTTTTATAAAGTGCTGGAGGATTTACCAGAGGATGATATGTGGGATTAACTCACAGGATAGGCTAACAGGTGTAAAAACTTGTTAGCCTCTTTTTTTTTTGCTCTGAAATAAAAATCTAAAGAAACTGAAAAAAGATTACATAGTAAATACATATTTTCTCCAGATATTTACCCTAACTTATGTAGAAACAGTAGGGATATTTTGCAGATAACTTACGAGGGATCAGCATTATATAACTCATTTTAAGGAGGATAACAACTATGGCAGATGTAAACACAAACACAGCTACACAGACACAGGAGCAGGGTAACAGTACCCAGACTAATACCACAGCTAACGCTAACACTACTGGAGCAGGTGCAGATAACACTCCTAAGGTAAAGACAGAGGAGGAGATCAGAGCAGAACTCCAGAAAGAGTATGAAAAGATGGCAGATAAGAGAGTAACGGATGCCATTAAGAAAAAGGAAAAAGAGTGGGCGGATAAGCAGGCTAAGGAAAAAATGACAGAGGATGAGCGTAGACAGGCGGAGGAGCAGGAACGCTTACAGGCACAGGCTAAGAGAGATCTGGATCTTACTATCAAGGGCTTAAAGCTGGATGTAGTAGATGCAGTACAGGAGATGGGGCTGGATGCTGGCTTTAGAAATCTTATCGCTGTAGAGGACTTAGCAACTATCGCAGATGAGGATGAGCGTAAAGCTAAGCTCACTGAGAGAGTAAAGAGGATGAAAAAGCTTTTTGATGCAGAGGTGGCTAAGGAAGTTACAAAGGCTAAAGCTGAGTTTCTCAAGGGTACTACGCCTACTACAGGTACAAGTACAAAGAACACGGAAAAGGATACCTATAACAAGGCTAAAAAGGCTGGAGATGTTAGGGGTATGCTTGATGCAAAATTTTATGCCACAGAAGAAACAGATTAAGAAAATAGGAGGTAAATAACGATGGCAGAAATGGTAAAAAGAAAAAAGTTTCTTGATGGAGAGGTATTAGATCTTAGTGAGCAGATTGCAGTTACATCTCCTATGGATACTCCACTCTCTACTCTTATTTTAGGTAGAGGGGCTGTAGTACCAGCAAAGGATATTACAGTAACATGGAGAGAACGTAAACTCAACGAGGATAAAGGTACTCTTAAGTTAGAGGGTGCTGAGGCAGGAGAGGTAATTACTTCTACAAGAGGATCACTCTCTAATGTTTGTCAGATTATTGAAAAGGTAACACAGGTATCTGGTACAGCACAGGCTCTTAATCCTCTGGGAATTGGTAATAGCTTTTCGGCTGAGGTTGAGGATCGCTTAAAGGAAACTAAGAGGGATATGGAATGGTACTTTATTAACGGTACAAAGACACAGGAGCAGGACAGCACGCCTAGACAGATGAACGGATTACTTAACTTAGTAAATTCTGAGAATGTAATTGATGCTACTGATACAGGACTTACTGAGGATCTCCTCTTAGACGCTTTACAGAAAATGTGGGATCATGGGGCAAAGGGGGAGTATTTCACTTTTGTTAATGCTACTGTAAAACGCCTCATTAACAAGTTAGCTAAGAGTGGCGATAATGTTCGTTTTGTTAAGGGCGATGAGGGCGTAGGTAAGGCTTTCGGTGTTACTTACAATCGTTTTGAGAGTGATTTTGGGGTGCTTAACATGGTACTTAACCGTCATGTAAAAGCAGATGCTCTCTTAGCTGTAGATCTGGAGCAGGTGCAGATTGCAGAGCTTAGACCTACTTTCTATGAGGATCTTCCTAAGGGCGGAGATTATGAAAAAGGTCATATCATCAACGAGAGTACAATTAAGCTCCTTAATAGCTATGCTGGAGCTAAGATCATTAACATTTCAAAATAAGCAGGAGGTAAATAGTCATGGCAACTACAGCAAAAACAGAAACATCTAAGGTATACAAGTTTGTTTCTCAGAATAAATTTTTGACTTGTACAGCTCTTAATATCCAGTTTATGGATGGAAAGGCAGAAACTAAGGATCTGGCAGTAGCTAAAGAGCTGGCTAAGATTGATGGGGTACAGTTAGTAGAGGAATAAGGAGGGATCTCCTATGGATAGCTTAGAGCGTTGTAGGATCCTTTGTGGAATATCAGAGGATAACACAAAAAAGCTGGGGCTATTAACAGTGCTCTTAGAGAAAGCAAGAGAGGATATAGAGGCATTTTGTAGAGATACCTTTATAGAGCCTCTTACTAACAATGAGGGCATTATTACAGGGTATACCGATGTATTCCCTAAACAGCTTAAGAATGTGCAGGAGGATTTAGCTATCCAGAGATTTAGAAAGCTGGGGGCTGAGGGGGAGAGCTCTTATACCTTAGCGGATGAGAGTGTAACCTTTGATGATCCATTACCTGTATCAGTAGAAAAAAAGCTGTACCCATACCGCCAGCTATTCCCTAGATCCTATACACTGGATGATCCAGTAGGCGGATATAAGGAGGGCTAAGGTATGCAATTTCTCTATGATAAGCAGGTGGTAGTAAAAAGATACTCCTCAACTTTAGGAGAGTTTAACCGCCCTAATAAAACTCTTGTAGAGGTTGGTACTTATGAGTGCCATACCGCAGAGAGTAGTACTACCACAGCACAGCTCCAGCCACAGAAAAAGAATACCACAGATCTTACACTCTACACAGATCCAGAGGCTCCCATCAAAAGGGGAGATATTTTATATATCTATGAGCTGGATGAGTACGATAAGCCTATTATGAGTACAGAGTTTAAGGCTATCGCAGATAAGCCTTATAAAAAGCGTACTCAGCTCATTGTATCGCTCCTCAGTGAGGAGGAGGTATAGTGGAGGGCTTTACTATCGAGGGCTGGGATGATTTTGTAGAAAATTTTAGTAAGTTTGTGGATAAATGGGCGGATAAGAAAAAGATCCTCCTCCAGAGGATGGCTAATATCTATCATGGCGAGGTTATACCTCATGTGCCAGTAGATACCTCACGGTTAGTAGATAGTATTACCATTTTCGGAGAGGGGATACCTCACGATTTTGTAGAGGTGGGAACTAATGTAGAGTATGCTCTGTATGTAAATGATGGTCATGTACAGCATAAGAGATTTTTACCAGCGGATAAGCTGAGTGTAGGCGGAAAAGCTAAATACCTTAAGAACAGGAACCAAAAAGGGATCATGTTAAAAGAGAGCTATGTAAATGGCTCTTTTTTTATGGAAAAAGGTATGCAGGATGCTAAGCCCAGACTTAACAGGCTGGTAGAGAGCTTTTTACAGCAAATAGGCAGAGAGATAGAGGGAGGTAGCTTATGAGATTGCTTAATAGCGTATGCAGGGTTATAGCCTCCGCTTATTCTGGGGTGCCAGTGCATATAGAGGAGGTTCCTAATAACTTTGAGCGTAACAGCTTTTATGTAACGCTGGCTACAGGCAGTAGCGAGCTAAAAAATATCAATGTGTATGAGGATGATCCGATATTCCAGATTGTTTACTTTGCGAAAAGAAACGAGGCTAATCAAGTGGTAGCGGAAAAACTCTATGAGGTAAAGGAGGAGCTTAAAAGGCTTTTCCTCCTTAAGAGGGTTGTACCTGTGATCCCTTTAGCTGGAATAAAGGAAAAGCCTAGATATGCAAAGATAGAAAACTACTCCGATGATGTGAGAGTTAGTGAGGGAGCTTTATATGTAAAGATCACTCTCAACTTTACAGAGGATGTACCTGTAGAGGATAACTATGAGCTTATCGGAGATGTGGATATTGAAACAAAGACAGTAACAAACGGATAGGAGGTTAAACAGAATGGGATTACCAGATATTATTATTGAGTTTTCCAAAAAGGCAGTAACAGCCATCCAGAACGGATCTACAGGCATTGTAGGTATTATGCTTAAGGATGCCAAAAACAAGGGGGCTATGGTGCTCCGTAGTGTGGATGAGATCCCTACTGGAGATAGTGCTTTTAGTGCAGAGAATACCGCTTATATTGAGAGAGCGTTTATCGGCTCTCCATCTAAGGTAATTATCTACACGATGGATACAACAGCAGAGAGTTACGATGAGGCTACAAAGTATTTTGCTACACAGAAAGTAAATTACATTGTAGGAGCTCCAGATCTTACCACAGAGGAGGCTACTAAGCTGGCTACATGGGTTAAGGGTATCAGAAAGAACTCTGTACGCAGACCTGTAGCAGTACTCCCTAAGACCGCTGGAGATAGCAGGGGCGTTATTAACTTTGAGGTAGTAAACAGCTCCGCTACAAATAAGATCGAGGTAGGAGAAAAGCAGTATACAGAGGCGGAGTACTGTAGTAGAATTGCTGGCTTGTTAGCTGGCTTAGATCTTAGAGTATCTGCTACCTATAAGCCTCTTACTGAGGTAACAGCTATCCCTCTGGTAGATAGTGATGAGGAAGTAGATACCGCTATTGATGCTGGTAAGCTCACTCTCTATAACGATGGAGAGCGTGTTGTAATTGCAAGAGGTGTAAACTCCCTCACTACAGTTACAGAGGTAGAAACAGCGGATCTCCAGAAAATCAAGATCAACGCTATACAGGATCAGATTGAGGGAGACATTTACAGCACTATTAACAAGAGCTACATCGGTAACTACAGTAACTCTTATGATAATAAGTGCTTACTGATTACAGCTATCAAGGGCTACCTTAGAGGGCTGGAGGCTACAGAGGGTGGTAAGGGCTGGCTTAAGGCAGACAGCTCTACTATGGAGATCAATGTAGCTAAGCAGAAACAGTACTTAGAGAGTATCGGAGTAGATACCTCTGAGATGGATGAGCAGGCTATTAAGGAGGCTAATACAGGCTCTCATGTATTCCTTAAGGGTACTATCTCTATCTTAGATGCTATCGAGGATGTAGATATTTTCATCAATAAGGATTAAGGAGGTAATTACAGATGGCAGTAGAAACAAAGCGAATTTGTAACGGTACCTTTGGAGAGCTCTGGTTAGACGGAGATTATGTAGGAGAGTGCTATAAGGCACAGGCAAAGGTAGAGTTTACAAAAGAGGAGATTAAACAGTGCGGTACTTTCTTCACTGATAACAAGGTTGTCGGATGTAAGGGTACAGGATCTCTTACTATGCACAAGGTAAATTCCAGAATGGCTATTAAGGTAGCTAACATGGTTAGAAATAAGCAGGATGTACGCTTTACGCTTATCAGTAAGTTAGCGGATCCAGATGCTTACGGTGCAGAGCGTGTATCTATCACAGGAGTACAGATGGATGATCTTACTCTCTTTGATTGGGAGGCTCAGAAACCTCTTGAAACAGAGGCTCCATTTACCTTTACAGGCTATGAGTACTTAGATCAGATTACTCCTCAGTAAGAGTTATAAGAGTGCAGTTTGGGGAGGGTAAAACCTCCCCTTATTTTTATTATATGAAAAATTAAGGAGGGCTATACAATGGCTACAAAGAATGTAAATGCAGAGGCAGTACAGGCAGAGGAAACAGAAAAGAAAGAGGCAGTTAATATCTTAGATCTCCTCTTAGGATCCGATGTAGGAGAGATTAAGCTCCCTACTAAGGAGGTAGAGATTACCAGATTATCACAGGTATACGGTGCTCCGTTTATCCTCACAATTAAGGCGATTACTCCAGCTAAGTTTGAGGAGATACAGGATATGAGCATTGATGTAAAGGGCAAGGATGCAGATATTGATATTACCCAGCTCCAGCTCTTTACAGTAATCGAGGGTGTAGTAGATGCTACAGGTGCTCCGATGTTTAAAAACAAGGAGCTTATGAGTAAGTTTAAGGTATCTACTCCTAAGGATCTGGTAAGAGCGATCTTACTTTCTGGAGAGATCGCTAAGATTTACGGAGAAATTTCTGAGCTGGCAGGTTTCGGAGATAATGCGGTTAAAGAAGTAAAAAACTCATAAGTACAGATGGGCTTACCCAGATGATGTACTACTACTGGAAACACGGTAGAGTACTCCCATCTGTATTTTATAAATTGCCTAGAGGAGAGCTCTTAGTATTACAGGCTTTTTACGAGCAGGAAAGAGATGATAATAACAAAGAGCTAGAGAGGGCAAATAAGAGTAATAGTGTTATGTACAATATCAATCTACTCACATAGAGGAGGTGGCATATATGGCGGTAGAGTTTGGTGCAAAACTTTATTTAAAAGATAATATGTATGCTACCCTTAAGAAAAATCTAGGTTTACAGCGTGAATTTTCGGAGCAGGTAGATAAAACTAATGCGAGTATGCAACAGATGGGGCGTACAAGGGTTAATGCTACTATCAATGCTACGGATAACGCCTCTGGAGTAGTAGAGAGCGTTAGACAAACTGTAGAGAATGTAGGCAATACAACAGTATCCCCAGAGGTATCCTTACAGGATAACGCCTCTGGGGTTATTGGTGCTATACAGGATACCTTAGATACCGTCAATACTACCACAGCCGATCCAGTAGTAGGAGTGCAGGATGAGGCAAGTACTGTAGTGGATGGGGTACAGGATGCCTTAGACACAGTAAACAGTACCACAGCTAATCCTACAATCAATGTAACAGCTCCTAGAGAGCTCACAGGGGTACAGGAGGCTTTAGATCATATCAACAGCACTACAGCTACTCCAGAGTTATCTACAGAGGATAGAGCTACTCCTACTATCAATGAGGTAGAGCGTAGAGTACACAGGCTGGGGAATGTAAGAGCATTAACCAGAGTGGAGGTAAACGATCAAGCCACAGAAAAGGTAGAGAGAATAACCCAGAGGATCAAGGATCTTACTAAAAAGGTATTCTCTCCAGTGATTAAGCTAAAGGATCTCACGGTTAGTACAGTAGGTAAGATTAAGCAGAGGCTTAAAGAGATAGCCACTACTTTTACTCCTATTGTAAAAATCAGAGATTTAGCCTCACAGGGCTTAGCTAAAATCAAAAATACCTTAGGGGGGCTACGAGATAAAGTTACCTCTGTAGCGGTAGGAATCCACGATAGAGCTACATCTGGACTAAATAAAATAAGGGTAGGTGTACGAACAGTAGGAAAGCTGGTGGCTAAGCCTTTTATCTCTGTTAGGGATAAAGCCACAAGTGGGATCACAAAGGTTAGAAACTCCCTAAAATCCGTAGGGAAAACAGTAGCTAAGCCTTTTGTTACTTTGAGGGATAAAGCAAGTGCTCCTCTAGGTAAGGTAGGCGGTGTACTGAAATCCGTAGGAAAGACGGTAGCAAAACCTTTTATAGCAGTAAAAGACGGTGCTAGTAAGATCCTCCACGGTATAGGCAGTAGCTTAAAATCCATCGGTAATATGTCTGTAAAGGCTATGGTAGCGGTAAAGGATGGAGCTAGTGCTGTACTGGGTAAGATCGGTAGTACACTTAAGAGCCTTGCAAAAGGCGTAACAATCGCTGTAGGAATTGCAGGAGCAGGAGCTACAGCTCTTATGGGTAAATCCTTAGGAGAGGGAGCTAAACTACAGCAAAGTATAGGCGGTGTGAAAACACTGTACACAAAAACTAATAGTGACGGTAGCACAGATACCTCAGCAGTAGATAAGATGTTACAGTATGCTAATCAAGCATATAAAACTACAGGCTTATCTGCTAATGAGTATATGGAAAATGTTACCTCATTTAGTGCCTCTCTTTTGAGTGCGTGTGCAGGGGATACAAATAAATCCGCTGAGATTGCTAACAAAGCTATGATAGATATGGCGGATAACGCTAACAAGATGGGTACTGATATGGGATCCATCCAGAACGCTTATCAAGGCTTTGCAAAGCAAAATTACACGATGCTGGATAATCTTAAGCTGGGTTATGGCGGTACTAAGGAGGAGATGGATAGGCTCCTTAAGGATGCACAGGCTATCACTGGTACTAAGTACGATATAAACAACTTAGCGGATGTATATACAGCTATCGGAGTAATACAGGATAAATTAAATATCACAGGAACCACAGCAAGAGAGGCAGAGCAGACCTTTAGCGGATCTTTTGCGATGATGAAAGCCTCAGTTACTAACCTCTTAGGTAATTTATCTATAGGGGATGGAGAGGCAGTAGCTAGAAGTATGGGAGAGCTGGTAGAGAGTGCAAGTACCTTTTTCTTTGGTAACTTTATACCGATGCTCCAGACGATTTTTAGCAACTTGCCTACAGCAATAGGAACAGCGGTAGAAAAGGTAGCTCCTCAGATTAAGGAAAATGTATTACCACTCCTTACATCTATCAAGGATGCAATCTTTACAGGGCTGGGTAATATCGGTATTGATACTGGAGCATTACAAGCTATTTTCGATCAGCTTTTTAATGTAAAGGTAGACGGTGGCGGTATTGCTAGTATGTTCTCTGGGCTTAAGGATGGAATAGTACAGGCAATCAATACGATCTTACCTATCATTCCTCCGATTATCTCAGCGGTACAACAGATAGCTCCTGTAGTAGGACAGGTAATTAGTACGATTATGAGCGGTGTATCTCAGATCATCCCTTATATTGTGCCAGTAATCCAGACTATTACTAATATCATCGTAACAGCTATGCCAGTGATCCAACAGATCATTACAGTAGTGGTAAATGCGATTGTAGCTATAATGCCTACACTTAGCTCTATTTTCACTTTTGTAGGAAATGTGATCCAGCAAGTACTTACAGTGATCGGAAATCACATGGGATTATTCCAAACTATTGTATCTGTAGTAGTAACAGTAGTATCTACTGTATGGCAGACTTTAGCCCCTATAATCAGTGCGGTAGTAGATGTGATCCTTACTGTAGTGGATGGACTTCTTACAGGAATTGAAACGGTATTCAATTTCTTAGCTCCATATATCTCTCAAATCTGGAGTAGTATCTGTGGATTTTTCGACAGTGCAAGCTCTACGATTACCACTATCGTAGAAACCATTAAGAGTGTATTTCAAGGCTTATTTAATGCGGTATCCACTATCTTTGGTGGTATCTCCAGTGCTGTATCTACAGCGATAGGAACCGTAACAAGTGTAATAAGCGGAGCGATAGATGCTATTAGCGGTTTTGTAGATAAAGTTGGTGGAGCGATCAGCAAGGCTAAGGAGTTTGTAGGAGGTATCGGAGGCAAGGTTAAGAGTGCTTTAGGTTTTGCCTATGGTAAAGACAGAGTACCGTATGACAATTACCCAGCTATCCTCCATCAAGGCGAGAAAGTCTTAACAAGAAATCAAGCGGATCAATATGATAGGGCTATGAGCACAAGGGGCGTACAGCTCAGCGATGTTAAGCCTATAGATAGAGATCCAGATCCACAGGATGATAAAGGCGGTACAGGAGGTACAGGAAATCCACAGGATGGAGATACGCCTAAGAGCGGTGGTATCGGATCCGTAACGATTGAAAAATTGGCGGATACGGTAATCATTGAGAAAGAGGCAGATACAGATAAGGTTGTTTCTGATATGGTGGCAAAATTCAAAAAGTTGTTACCTAATATGACTTAACAGGGAGGAGGATACTTAATGGAATTTTGGTTACAACAGAATAGCGATAAGTTTCAACTCCCAGTTAAGCCCTCTGATTACACGGTGTCCGTAGCTCATAAAAATACGGTTGTCAATGTAATACAGGTGGGAGATGTAAACCTTATCGGTAACACAGGCTTAAGAGAAATTTCTCTTAAGTCTTTTTTTCCAGCAAAGGATTATAACTTTAGCAATAATGCAGGGCGTAAACAGCCTCTAACTTATGTAGAGAAGATCGAGAGCTGGAGAAAGTCTGGTACTCCTATTAGGGTTATCATTACAGGCACTCTTAACATGGAGGCTACAGTAGAGAGCTTTGTGTGGGGAGAGCAGGATGCTACAGGAGATATTTATTATACCTGTAATATAAAGGAGTACAAAAAGATAAAGACAAAGAGAGCTACCGTTACTATAGCTACTGTAAAGCCTACAGTAAGGGCTACAAAGCCACAGGCTACTAATACAGCCAGAACCTACACAGTAAAGCGTGGAGATTGCCTCTGGAAGATAGCTAAACAGTTTTACGGTAGTGGAGCTCAGTACACTAAGATCTACAATGCTAACAGGGATAAGATAAAAAATCCTAATCTTATCTATCCTAATCAAGTATTAACGATCCCTTAGGAGGTGGTAAGAGTGATAGTAGTGCATAAGAATACAGACATTACAGAGTATGTATCCTCTATGAGTTGGGGCGGTAGCAGAACAGAGGTAGCCAGAAAGTTAGAGCTACACATTGTAAACGCTCCCTTAGATAAAAATATTACTCCTCTTACCATCAACTTAGCGGATCCTGTTTATCTATTTGAGGATGATGGAAAAACAGAGCTTTTTAGAGGCTATGTAGTAGAGAGGGAGGCAAGCAGTACTACAGGTACAGTTACTTATACCTGTTATGATCTTCTTTTCTATACCATCAAGAGTAACGCCACTTATAATTTTAGCTCTAAAACAGCAGAGGCGATAACTCAGATGGTGTGTGATGATATGGAGATCCCTGTAGGCTCCTTAGCTCAGACAGGGCTAACACAGAAACTCATAGTACAGAATGTATCTATCTATGAGATTATTATGAGAGCCTATACACAGGCATATCAACAGAACGGAGTAAGTTACAGGGTGGTAGCTAAAAAAGGCTACCTCAATGTAGAGGAAATGGGTAAGGTGGTATGCAGTATTGAGATCACAGAGGATAGCAATATTACCAGCTCTAACTATAAAGAGAGCATTACTAACATGGTTAATAAGGTTCGTATTTATGACGGAGAGGGTAAACCACAGGGAGTAGTACAAAATGATGCAGATGTGAAAAAGTACGGTATATTCCAGCAGACTTACACTAAAGAGGAGGGCAAGGATGCTACTACCACAGCTAAGAGTATGTTTAAGACGGTTGAGAAAACCTTTACTCTGGAATGTGTAAACCTCAATGAGGCAGTAACAGGAGCAGGGGCGGTAGTGAGAGATAGCTCTACAGGGCTCAGCGGTGTAGTGTGGATAGATGCGGATACTCACACATGGCAAAATGGAGTAGCTACCATGAGCTTAACAGTAACTCTAAAACAAATGATGGATACTAAGGAGGGATAGCATGGCTGGTACTGGGGATAACATGAAAAACGATCATCAATATGCAGAAGTGCTAGAGATGATGCGATCACAGGGAGCTAAAGATAATCCTACCTTAGCCCAGCTAGGAATAATGCAAAGCTCTAACAGCGTAAAGATAGATGATCTGGTACTCAATGCTGAGGATCTATATATAGCAGATTATTTAGTAGCAGGGTATACCAGACAAATAAAAGTACCTTATGTATCTGGAGTATCTGTGGATACTACACAGAGTAACGGTTTTGCCAGTAAGGATAACCCAGATCCAGATACTAGGGCATGGAAACAAAGCCAGATAACCTATACAGATGGGCTTAAGGCTGGGGATATGGTGCTGGTACAGAAACTTAATGATAATAACAAGTATGTAATCATAGCAAGGGTGGTGGAGGCGTAAATGAGTTTATTTCCTTTTGCAACAACAGAGGATCTTACTCTAACGGATCAAGAGGTAACAGCCTCCTCTATCCGTGAGTATGAGATCGACTTTGAAAAAGGCACACTCACAGGGAGGATTGTAACTGGTGTAGATGCTCTTTGTGTATGGGCTTACTTAGCTCTTAAGGCTAAGAGATACCGCTGGATTATATATAGCTGGGGTTATGGGGATGAGGTTTATGATCTCATCGGATATAGCTACAGTGAGGAGTACCTTAACAGTGAGGTAAGGCGGTATATGGAGGAGTGCTTATTTGAGAATGAGCACATAACAGGAGTACAAGATCTGGAGGTATCCCAGATTAAAGATGTACTCCACATAAAATTTACTCTGGTAACAGATGTAGGCAGTAAGGAGGTGGAAATGGATGTATGAGGATCAGACATACGAAAATATATTAGATAGATCCCTAGCAAGGGTGGCAAGTGATGTAGATAAGCGTGAGGGCTCCGTTATTATGAACGCTATAGCCCCTGTATCCGCAGAACACGCAGATGTATATATCCAGCTAGGTAATATCGTAAATAATGGGTATGCAGATACCGCAGTAAGAGAGTTTCTAATCCTCCGATGTAAGGAAAGAGGTATTATCCCTTATGAGGCTACTAAGGCTACTCTAAAGGGTAAATTTAATATGGAGATCCCTATAGGATCCAGATTTAATCTGAATGGGCTTAACTATGTAGCCACAGCATTTATAGAGAGTGCCGATGGCTATTTTTATTATCAGATGGAGTGTGAAACAGAGGGTACTAATGGTAATAAGTTTTTTGGAGAGCTTAGCTCCATTGAGTACATTGATAAGGATCTTACTGGAGAGCTTACAGAGCTCCTTATCCCAGCGGAGGATGAGGAGGATACAGAGGCTCTAAGGACACGATACCTTAACTCCTTTGATAGTAACCCTTTTGGCGGTAATAAGCAGGATTATGTAGAAAAAACCGATGCTCTGGATGGTGTAGGTGGTACAGTGGTTATCCCTGTGTGGAATGGGGGAGGCACTGTTAAGTTAATCATTATCAATAGTGATTACGGAGTAGCATCTAGCACACTGGTAAAAGCGGTGCAGGAGGCTATAGATCCAGATCCACAGGGTACAGGTAGTGGCATAGCTCCTATAGGGCATACCGTAACAGTAGTATCCGCTGTGGGTAAGACAGTAAGCATAAAATCCAGAATAACTCTAAATGATGGCTACCAGTGGTCACAGGTAAAACCTAAGGCGGAGGAAACTTTGGAGGCGTATTTTTTAGAAATGCGTAAGAACTGGGAGAAAGGTAACTTAGTAGTGCGTATCTCTCAGATAGAAAACAGGCTCCTTAATCTGGATGGGATCTTAGATGTGGCAGATACACAGCTAAACGATGTAGCCAGTAACTTAGCCTTAGCACAGGAGGAGATACCTCTGTTAGGAGGTGTTTATATTGGCTAGAGAGATTGATCTATTAGGCTATTGGATGCCTGTACTCCGACAGCTTAAAGAGTTTAAGGAGATAGCAAAGGCGGAAACGCCAGAGCTTAAGTACATCCTAGAACAGATTGAACGTACTCTTAACAATATGTTTATTGAGACAGCGGATGAGTACGGTATTAAGCGTTTTGAGGATATGATGGGTATTTACCCAGAGGCAGGAGCCAGCCTAGAAACAAGGCGTTTTAATGTGCTGGTTAAGTGGAATGATAAAGTACCTTATACGGAGAAAGAGCTTTATAACAGGCTTATTAGTATCTGTGGAGATGATAACTTTAGCGTTAATCCAGATTATAAAAATTATTTTTTAGAGATTATAACTCATTTAGGGATAGAGGGGGCGTTTGATACGATCTCCTCTATTTTGCAGGATATGATCCCCTGTAATCTGGTGCTGGATCTTAAAAACACTCTGGAGGAGGGAAATACAACTCCTTTTAGTGTGGCGGTAGTATCTTGTGTGGCTATGAGGTATCAGATCACAAACGATATTAACCCTAAGGTAGCTACAGAGAGCCCTATGTACTACGGTGTAGGCTTAGGCAGAGCTGGTACTCACATTATCACTCACGATATAAAGAGTACTGTAAATAAGAGCTCAGATCTCAATGTAGCACAGGCATTATCTACAGGAGGCTCCTCTGGAGCTATCACAATGGATATAGCTGTAAAGGATGAGGTAGCAAGCCCTCATTATGAGGGAGTAGGCGTTGGAATGGCGTTTACAAAAATCATTACCCACGATATTAACAGCAAAGCAACTAACAGCGGTAATACTACTGTAGCAAGCCCTGTAAACACAGCTACAGTTATTACAATAAATTAAAGAAAAGGAGTGTGATAAAATGGGTGCTTTTAAGAGTGCAGTAATCACAAAAAAAGGACAGGAACTCTTAGCAAAAGTGGTAGCAGGTACTACTAAGCTGGAGTTTACTAAGATCAAGGTATCCGATACTAAGTTATCTGGGGATCTGGCAAGTATGACAGGTATCGGTACTATCAAACAGGAGGAAAAGGTAGCCTCTGTAGTGAGAAAGAATGGATCTAATGTTACAGTATCCGCTAGTTTCTCTAATCAGACCTTAGGGCAGGGTTATTATGTAAGAAACTTAGGACTTTATGCAAATGATCCACAGGCTGGAGAGATCCTCTACAGTATCTCAGTAGCAGATGAGAGTACCGCTACAGCGGATTATATGCCTCCATTTAATGGTATCGGTGTAAGCTCCCTTATGGTGGATCTTGTAACAGCGGTATCTAATGCCTCTAGCGTAAAGGTAAATGTAGATCCTACCGCTGGAGCCACAGTAGCCCAGATCGTTAATTTACAGGAGCAGATTGACGATGTTAAGAGCTTTGTAGGCTATGAGAGCTCCGATGTATACGGTGTAGAGATTGATTTTCCTAATAGGCGGTTTACCAGAATTGCAGGAGCAGAAAATCTTACCGCTGGAGCTGATTTTGATAAGCTCAATCCGTGGGGCGGTAGAAAGAGATGTATCTTAGCTGATGATGGTACAGTACTTGCATACAGAGGAGAAACAGGATATACAGAGGCAGGAGCTACTACTGTAGAGCTTAAAAAGACAGTAGACGGAGCGGAAAAAACCTATGCTAGTGGTACTAAGGTACAGGTAATGGTAGAACAGCCTGTATTTTATGTTAAGGCTGTACCTGTAAGCTCTAAGAACGCTACCAGCGGTAAGGGTAAGCAGTACACTAAGGGTAGATTTTATATCAGCCCTACACCTAAGGCAGGATTTACAGCTCCTAGAGCCTTTTACGATAATCACGGTATCGTACAGGATAAGATCTATCTCTCAGCGTTTGAGGGCTGTATTTATGATACAGATGCTAAAAAGTATCTTACAGCGGATGAGCAGGTAGCGGATTTTGCTACAGATATGCTCTCATCTATCGCAGGTGCTAAGCCAGCCAGTGGACTTACACAGAACCTCACTAGAGCAAACGTAAGAAAGCTCTGTGCTAACAGAGGTGCAGGCTGGGAAAGTCATAGTATTTTTGCTATGGCGGTTACAGAGTGGCTCCTTATGATTGAGTATGCTAGTTTAGATGCTCAGCGTAAAGTAGGTAGAGGCGTTTGTGATTTTACCGATGATGGTAAAACTAATATGGCTGTAGTAACAGGTGCTACCTCTGGATTAGGTAATGGATCTGGTATTGATCCTAACGGTGGTGTAGATGGTAAGTGCTCAGTATCTTACAGAGGCGAGGAAAATCTCTGGGGCAATATCTGGACTTGGCTGGATAAGGTAAATATCTTAGCTAAAGGACAGAATGAGGTATTTGTGCATGAGATCGGAGCTACAGTAGCAGATGATACTACCACAGGATACAAGAGCTTAGGCTATCACTGGAGCCATAGTAATGGTTATCAAAGTGCCTTTGGTATTGATCCAGAGCATCCAGAGTTACTTATCCCTACAGAGGCTAGTGGATCGGATGTATTCACAGGTAACTATGTATGGCAGAATTACACCTACAACGGTTTCTTGATTGCTATATTGGGCGGTGAGTGGGGTGGTGGCTCTCATTGCGGTTTCTATCTGAATGGTCGGGATACCTCTGGTGATCGCTATCGTGATGTCGGCGGTCGCTTGCTGTATGTGCCTCAAACAAAGGTTGCTTAAATCTTTGAGGAAAAATAAATAAAATCAAAAAGGGTAATAGGAGGGGCTGGAAAGCTCTTTTTTATTACCCTTTTTGTCGGTAGCTGATAAGGTTTCTTAATTACTAAATTAGGCAGTAAATGGAATAATGGCTCTAATTGCAGTTTCAATCTGAATGGTAATAATACCTCTGGTAATCGCAATCGTAATATCAGCAGTCACTTACTATATGTGCATATAAAAATAAAAGAAAATCAGAGAAATATGTGTTCACTGTGACACTTATTTTACATTAAGTGAGTAACAGCTACCGTGGCTCTTGCCAGAACATAAAACTCCTCTATGAGGAGCGGTAAAAAATAGCTAAGAGGGTGCTTATGTGCGGAGAAATCCGTAAACCATGTTAGCCTAGCAAGCTAAGAACTGATTGTTATGTGAACGATAGCACAGGGGTACTACAGCAGGTAGTTAGCTCCCTCTTATGCACATACAAAATTATGATAAGGTGGGTGCCAAAACACATGAAAGATACTGGAGATTTATTTTCTAAGATATGCGATATGGATAATCTTAGAAAAGCCCACAAGAACGCAAAGAGAGGTAAAGGGTGGTATGCAGAGGTAAAGCGTATAGAGAAAGATCTGGATCATTACCTAAGGAGGCTACAGGAAAATCTAATAGAACACAGGTATCATACCTCCGACTATGAAACTTTTGTAAGAAAAGAGGGAAGTAAGGAGAGGGAGATTTATAAGTTACCGTACTATCCAGACCGTATATGTCAATGGGCTATCTTACAGGTTATAGAGCCCTACTTACTTAATTCCATGACAAAGGATACCTATAGTGCAATCCCTAACAGGGGGATCCAGCCTATTATCAATCAGTTACGAGGGTATAAGAAAAAGATTAAGAAAGATGGAAAAGTAGTAGCGGAGAAGTGGATACCCAGTATTTTAGTATCAGATCCAGAGGCTACAAAGTATTGCTTAAAGCTGGATGTAAGAAAGTATTATCCCAGCATTGTACACGATGTATTAAAGGCTAAGTATAGAGAGCTCTTTAAGGATGAGGAGCTTATCTGGTTAATGGATGAGATCATAGATAGTATTAGTACTTGTCCAGCCACAGAGGAAAATATAGAGATCCTCCAGAGGCTAGGTGTGGCGGTAAATATTATCATAGACGATAACGGTAGAGAGTTTGTGGATGGCGTAGGTATTCCCATTGGAAACTATGTTAGCCAGTATGACGGTAATTTTAATCTATCTATAGTAGATCACTGGCTCAAAGAGGTTAAGGGCGTTAAGTACTACTTTAGATACATGGATGATATGGTTATTTTCGGTAGCAGTAAAGAGGAATTACACAAACTCAAAAGAGAGTTAGATGAGTTTATGGCGGTAAATCTTAAGCAGGTACTTAAGCATAACTGGCAGGTATTTCCTACTAAGGTAAGAGGTGTAGATTTTGTAGGCTATAGATTTTTCGGAGAGTATACCTTACTCAGAAAATCGACTTGCAAAACATTTAAGCGTAGGATGCTTAGCATCTCCAGTAAAAGAGAAAACAATGTGAGCCCTACTTATAGTGAGTGGTGCTCATTTAATAGCTATGTGGGCTGGCTACAGCATTGTGATAGCTTTAGGCTATACCAGAAATATGTAGAGCCTAATGTAGAATATATGCACAATTATTACTTAAAGGAGGTAAAAGGTAATGCAGAAATTTGTAAACGTAAGAACTACAGCGGAGAGCGTAAAGCCTCTTGAGATTGATGATTACCATGTATATGTAAATACAGGTATCAAAGAGATCCATGAGGAGGCTAAGGAGGAAGATCTTAGCTCTGGTTTTGATGGGTTTGAAATTGAAACACAGGAGATCTATGAGAAAGATGAGTACATCCAGCTCATGGCAGAGAAAAACAGCTCCTTAGAGGAGCAGGCTACAGATTTACAGTTAGCCTTAGCAGATGTGTATGAGCAGATGTTAGGGTTATCAGCTAACTAAGAGGGAGGAGAAAGATTATGGCACAGGTTTACGCTACTTTGATCCGCAAAGGGTTAAGGACTATTGATAATATACCAAAGGATCTCAGAAAAGCCGTACAAAAAATCTTAGACGGAGATAATGAGTAGTATGTTACTCAATATTATCTTAAAAACAATACTCAGAAAGGAGGTAAAGGCTATGGCAGTAATTTACGCTACCCTTATTGTAAAGGGCAAAAAGACGATCAATGATGTACCGCCAGTAATCAGAGAGCAGGTTAAGCAGATTCTCATTGATCTTGATTTACCAGAGCTTGCAGAGTAAGCCACAGAGGGAGAGCTAAATGCTCTCCCTTTTATTATGGCGGAAAGGAGGATCTTATGGATATGGCTACAGATGCAGATATTAACATCGAGCATAGACTTACTGAGGTAGAACAGCGAGCAAAGAGTAACACTAATCGACTTAATGAGCATGATGAGATACTCAAAAGCAATAGTGAGATGATTGGAGCTATAAAAGAGCTGGCTACTGAGGTTAAGTATATGCGTGGGGATCTGAATGAAACCGTTGAGAGGCTTAACAAGCTGGAGGGTAAGGATGGGGATAAGTGGGATAAATTCAAGTGGCTTATTGTAACAGGGCTTGTAACACTTATCTTAGGATACTTAGCGGTTTCTGTAGGATTAAAGTAAGGAGGTGATCCAGTTTATCTCTTTACCTCATTTTGAGGTATCGTAGCAACTATTAACAAACTCACAAGGAGGTACAGTATGAATTTAAAAGTTAGAGTAAAAAATCCTGTATTCTGGGTACAGATTGTACTTAGTATTTTAACTCCTGTGCTTGCGTATGCAGGACTTACAGCACAGGATCTTACCACATGGAGTAAGGTAGGGGAGCTCATTGTAGGAGCTGTCTCTAATCCTTATGTACTCTCTTTAGTAGCGGTATCGGTTTGGAACACTCTAAACGATCCGACTACAAAGGGATTAGGCGATAGTGCCAGAGCAAAGAGCTATACAGCTCCACAGTAAATATATTTATCAGACAGACAAGGAGAGCCTTTACAGGGCTCTCCTTTTTAAGTGTTTAGATCGGAGGTATTATTATGACAGAGAAAGAAATCAGATCAAAGGTTGTTGAGATCGCTAAGGGTTGGTTAGGCTGTAAAGAGAGTGACGGATCCCATAAAAAGATTATTGATACTTATAACGCTTGTAAGCCACTCCCTAGAAGTTATGCTGTAAAATATACAGATGCGTGGTGTGCTACTTTTGCATCCGCTGTAGGTATCAAGGCAGGGCTTACAGATATTATCCCTAGAGAGTGTAGCTGTAATCAGTTTATCCAGCTTGCTAAGAATATGGGTATCTGGGTAGAGAATGATGCTTACACTCCATCCGCTGGAGATATGATCCTCTATGATTGGGATGATAACGGAGTAGGAGATAATACAGGTAGTGCGGATCATATCGGTATTGTAGTATCTGTATCTGGAGGCGTTATTAAGGTTATCGAGGGTAACAAGAGTAACGCTGTAGGCTATAGAGAACTTGCTGTAAACGGTAAGTATATCAGAGGCTTTGTTACTCCTAAGTACAGCTCTAAGGCTACTAAGGAGGAGGCTCCTAAGCCATCTGTTAACGGAGGAGGCTCTTACAATATTGGAGATATTGTAAACTTTACAGGATGCCTCCACTATACCAGCTCTACAGCTAGTGGCGTTGCATACGGTTGTAAGGCAGGACAGGCTAAGGTAACTAACAAGGCTGAGGGTGCGGTACATCCGTATCACTTACAGGCTATCTCTGGTAAGGGCTCTACTGTATATGGCTGGGTAAATGCTGGAGATATTTCTGGTAAGACAGGCGGAGGATCCGCTAAGACCTACACAGTAGTTAAGGGAGATACTCTTAGCAAGATCGCTAAAAAGTATGGAACTACTGTAGATACTCTGGTTAAGCTCAATGGTATCAAAAATAAAAACCTTATTAACATCGGACAGGTAATCAAGTTACCTTAATCCTTTAGGCACTCCTTAATTTTTTCATATAGAGGGCTACTGGCTGTAAAATGCTGGTAGCCCTCATTTTTTAGTTGTATCTAGTATATAAGGGGTGTATAATAGATAGGAACTGAAAACAGTCTCATAAAGCCCTCTATTTTATCGAGGATAAAGAAGTCTACACCTAATATATAAAAGTGGCTGTATGAGGCACACAGGAGCTCACAGGACTATTACAGGAGGGTAAACAGGATGGCATACAGGAAAATAACGGATATAAGAGATACTATTGGTATGAGAGCGGTATTTTATGCCAGAGTATCTACAGCGGAGGAGGAACAGCTAAACGCTATAGAACTCCAGATTGAGGAGAATAGAGGATGTATTAAGGATCATGGCTGGAAACTGGTAGGAGAGTATATTGATCGCAGTAAGAGCGGTACGATGGTAAAGGGCAGAGATGATTACCAGAGGCTCTATGAGGATCTGTATGAGGATCTATTTGATATTGTAGTAATCAAGGATCAAGAGAGGCTCCAGAGAAATACTCTGGATTGGTACCTCTTTATTAACAGGGTAGTACAAACAGGAAAGCTCCTGTTTATGTACATGGATGGGAAATTTTATTCCCCAGATGATGCTCTTATAACAGGTGTAAGAGCGATCATAGCGGAGGAGTTTAGTAGAAACCTTAGTAAGAAACTCCATAACTACCACGATCACAGAATAGAGAAAGCCAGACAGGGGCAGGAGATAGCCTTACAGGGTAGCGGTAACGTGTATGGATGGGATAAAAAAGATGGTAAATATTATATCAATCCAGAACAGGCTAAGGTAAGGAGGCTCATGTGTGAGGGAATTATGGCAAGAAAAGGCTCTACCCTCATAGCTAAGGAGCTTAATGATGCTGGATACCGTAACACGGTAGGGAAACCGTGGAAACCTATGGATATACCTAAATTTGTATATGATTGTAAAAATGTAGGTACCATGATTATAAACAAAGAAAGACACGATTTTGAGAGTAAGCAAACTATAAAACTCCCTAAGGAGGAGTGGGTATATGTAGAAAACGCTCTCCCTCCGATAGTCACACAAGAGGAGTGGGATCTAATCTGTAAGATCCATGAGGAGAGAGTAATAGCCACAGGATCCGACAGGAGAGGCAAGAAAACCAGCGGATACTCTTTTAGTGGTAAGCTGGTATGTGGTATCTGTGGAGCTCCTTACTGGAGGAAACAGAGAGTATCTAAGGATGAGTACTGGGTATGCAGTACAAAGCAGACTAAAGGCAGGAGAACCAGAAAAAGAGATAGCACGATGGGGAAAGCTGGAGAGATAAATCCTTTAGGCTGTGATAATGAAAATATCTCTTATAACTCCCTCATGGAGATAATGGGGGTAGTATCAGAGCGATTACAAGCGAATACAGACACAATAAAGCAGGATATGATAAATTGGCTTACTAAACTCAGAAAACAGCTCCTAGAGGCAAATGGAGGGCATACAGAGGCAGATCTACAGCGTGAGCTCTCCAGAAAAAGTAAGCTACTGGATGCCTACTTAGATGGGATCCTAAATAAACAGGAATACCAGAAAAAAGCAGAGGAGTTAGATGAGAGGATCATCCAGCTCAAAGCAGAAACAGAAAAGAATAAGGTTAACTCTGGAGATATTGCAGAGATAGATAAGGTACTGGCTAACATAGATGAGGAGGTATCCAGATATGTAGATGGTAATGAGAAATTAAAAGTAGAATACCTCTTAGAGCACTTAGAACAGGTACAGATATTCCCAGATAAGGTTATAGTTATAGTACCGATATTGAGTGAGGGGATAGTAGTAGAGAAAACTCAGTATGTATCTAGGGAGAAACGGTGCCGGCAAGACTACCTGTATGAGAATGATCGGTGGTCTGGCAAAGCCGACAAGCGGAGAGATATCCATGTTTGGATACGCTGGAAAGGATTTGTCAAAGGTACGCTCAAGAGTGGGCTGCCTGATTGAGGCACCGGGTGTATATCCAAACATGACGGCGAAGGAAAATATCGAGATGAAGTGCCGTCTCTTCGGCATCAGTAAAAAGGGATATGCAGAGGGCATACTGGATAGGGTAGGTCTGTTAAATGTGGGAAAGAAAAAGACAAAGAATTTTTCACTTGGTATGAAGCAAAGGCTTGGAATCGGCATGGCGCTGGTTGGAGAGCCTGACCTTTTAGTGCTTGATGAGCCTATCAACGGACTTGATCCACAGGGAATCGCAGAGGTGCGTGATACGATTCAGAATCTGTGTGCACAGCAGGATATGACTGTGTTTATTTCAAGCCATATATTGGAGGAGCTTTCAAAGCTTGCCACAGATTACGGCATTATAAATAATGGAGCCCTGCTTCAGGAAATTACCAGAGAGGAGCTGCTTTCCAAGTGCAGTGAGAAGATTACACTGACAGTGGACAATCCAAATAAAGCAGTGCCTGTGCTCGATAAGATGGGCTTTGTGCACTACATGATAGTGGACAAAAATCATATAGATGTCTATGAGCGCCTGAATGATAGTGCCGCCTTAAATACAGCGCTGGTCACAGCAGGAGTTTCGGTGGCACAGCTAGCGGTCACAGGAATGGAGCTTGAGACATATTTCCTTAGTATCACAGGAGGTGCGACAAATGTTTAATGCGGTAAGAATGGATATTTACAGGCTGATACATACAAAGTCAGCTTATGTTATACTTGTAATAGCTATGGCACTCGCAATAGCTATGAGCGGTATGACAGCTCTTGTCAGAAGCATGGCGACAGAGAGCATCGTGGAAACAACTGATGATGTCACTATGGTAAGTGAGTCAGACAGTGAGATAGCAGATGAATACGATACAGCATCAGCGGAATCGTCAAATGGACCAACGGCAACAGTCGGGCTTGAAATGGATGAATCCGACATGTCAGATGAGGTGCCGACCATAGCCGATATGGTTGAAAGCGATATAGCGGGTCTTGACCTGGCACTTTTACTTGCAATATTTACGGTGCTCTTTTCAACAGCAGACCTAAACAGCGGCTATATAAAGAGCGTAGGCGGACAGGTGAAGTGCCGTGGAGTGCTGCTGTTTTCAAAGATGATAGCGCTTTCGGTATTTACACTTGTGGCTATGGCACTTGATGTGATTGTACAGTGTATTGCGACTCCGCTGTTTTTACATGGAGCAGAATTCGGAGATGCAGCAGACTTATTTAAGATGCTTGGCAGCCAGTATGTGGTCACACTTTTATTTGTATATTTTGTCATGGCAATGGCAATCATTATAAAAAACAATGTAATCAGCATGATTATCGCTGTGTGCATGTGTACAGGTATCTTTTCACTGATTTTCAGTGGAATCAATATACTTATTGAAAAAATCGGAGTAAAGAACTTTGATATAAATGATTACCTTATTGTTAATCAGATTTCTAAGCTTGATCTGAGTGCGTCTGCAAAGACAGTAGGCGGTGCATTTGCGATAGCCGCTGTGTGGGCAGTGGTGTCACTGATTGCAGTGTACGGTGTATTTAAACGCAGGGATATATAATGTGTTTTGAATGAGGAATAAAACATGATTTGGAAAATACTGACTGTAATACTTGCAGTTTCGGTAGCTGTCTTAATAGCTGTGCTCGTAAAAATAAGGGCACAGCTTCGTGACATTAATGAACAGCTTGATTTTTTATGTGAAAAGGATACAAATATGCTCCTTTTAACCGATACCAACATGGCTGATATCGGAAGGCTTAAGGAGCGCATAAACAGATTTTTAGAGCAATGGCACAGGCAGCGTGAGGCGGCGGCAAAAAAGGAGCAGATGATATCTGACACGTACACAAATCTGTCGCACGATATCCGCACTCCGCTTACCTCACTGGACGGCTATTTTCAGCTGCTTAGGGATGAGACTGACAAGGGCGCGCAGGAGCATTATATAGATATCATCCAGGAGCGTATCACAAGCCTCAAGGATATGCTCGAGGAGCTTTTCATGTTCACAAAGCTTAAAAATGACAGCTTCAAGCTAGAGCTGTCTAATTGCTGTGTCAGCAGACTTTTAAAGCAGACAGTGTTTTCGTATTATGAGGAGTGGAAAAAGCAGGGCATTGAGCCGTCACTTGATATATGTGAGGACACGATATTTATCACTGCAAATGTGCAGGCGCTCAGGAGGGTGTTTCAGAATGTAATAAAAAATGCGCTGGTGCATGGGCAGAAGAGCATATGCATACAGATGAAGCAGCGGGATTCGTGCAATTGCAGGGCTTCAGATGACGAGCGTACTTCAAAAAATAGGATTGTCCATATTTTGGTTTCAAACGATGTAAAAAATCCTGATGATATAGACGTGGACAAGGTGTTTGAGCGCTTTTACAAAGCCGATGAGGCGAGGAGCATATCATCGAGCGGGCTTGGGCTTTCGATTGCAAAGGAGCTTGTGGAGAGAATGGGCGGGAGTATTGAAGCAAGGCTTGAGGGGAAGCGGTTTGTTGTGGAAATACAGTTTGAATGTGAATAGTTCACTTTTGTAATATGATAAATAATATTGACACACATGAAACAAAATGATATACTGTCAAAGTGTTTGCGGGCATGGCGGAATTCTTGACAATTGAACTGCTAACGTTCAATTGTAGGCAGATGCGCTACTGTACGCGGCATATATATGCGGGCATGGCGGAATTGGCAGACGCGCTAGATTTAGGTTCTAGTGGGAGACCGTGCAGGTTCAAGTCCTGTTGCCCGTACTGTTTACAAGGGTTTCAGAGGTTTTTATTACTTCTGAAATTCTTATTTTTTTATCATTTTTCCTATACGAAAGGATACCACAATGCAGGCTTACAAGGATTTAGTAAAAGCACTTCCTGGCTTAAAAGAGGATATGCCACGCGCATTTTACATGCTCGCAGAGCTCTTTGATTACGGTTCATTTGATATATGCAGAAGTGATGACAAATATATAATCCCATATATCATGAATGATGCGGTGGAATGCTATCTGACTTTGGAAAATGCAGTGTTAAAGGGCGATTATCATAGCGAGGAAGAAATCATTTCGGCATCGTTGGTTTTAGGAAGTGAAAAAAGTTATGGACTCATTCTGCACCAGCAGGACAATGTGGTCACACTCTGGTTTGATAATTTGCATGTGCATGAGGCATGCTTTAAATACCATGAAATAGGACATTTCTGGGTAAAGGGACAGGAACAGTGGCGCATGCTTGTATATATGGTAGGAACAATCGCGGACAAGTATATGTACATGGGAAAGGAATACTGCAACGAGACAGAATGCTTTATCCAGAGTCTTATTTACTTTGCACCGTTTCGCAGATGGACACCGGTACCGGGCGATTTGATGGAGTATCATTTTCCTGCCAGGGCAGAGGGAATAGACATTATGGAGGAGCTTTGCAGGGAGGTTTCGGACACTGATTATCTTAAGCTCATTGCACGCTACAGGGCAAATTCATGTGAGAAAACGGAAAAGCTTTTGAGCAGACATTTAGCCGATGCAAAAAGAGTACCGCTTTATCAGTATATTTATAAGCTTGTGATAAAGGCATCAAAGGATTATCCGGAGAGAAATTACGGAAATCAGATAAATGAACGCATAAAAGAAAAGCGTAAAGCGCTTGAAAAGGAGCTGCTTCAAAAGGGGTACACCGGAAAATACCCTGTGTTTTCAAAGAAAAATACGACTGTGCGTGTAATGGAGGAACAGCCCTACGTCACAGCAATTCTCGAGTGGGATGATTACAAATATAAGCAGCAGCTTATGATTTCTGAGTGCAGTTCAAAAAAGTATGATGGAATTAATGCGGGATTTTTTAAAGGAATAGGCAGACACGGACGCATTGTGCAGGTGTAGATACACATAAAACAAAAGCCACGGAGCAATCCGTGGCTTTCATAATACGCTTATTACAAGGATGGGCTTGAGAAGACTCGAACTTCCGACCTCACGCTTATCAGGCGTGCGCTCTAACCGGCTGAGCTACAAGCCCTTGTGTTTTGCACAAAACGTATACTACAATATTTTTGGTGAGAAGTCAAGAGTTTTTTAGAGGTTTTCTCCATCTGTTTTATTTTTCGGATATTCGTTTGAGTGTGCACTAATGACCTCATTAATCCAGTCTACACACTGTTTTTTTCCGTCATCTGTAAATGGAAAGGTATTGTCAGTTTTTTTGCTGTCGTCGGTCAGGTCAAAAATATACGGCCCCGGCCATATCCATGCATGAAATATTGGCTCACCCTTTTCTTCGGGTGTATCCTCTGTGGCTTCCTTAAGGACAGGCTCCTCACGCTTTATGAGAAAGCGCATGCCGTTCATCCAGCCGGTAAAGGTTGTTTTTTTATAGTAGTTGAGATTGAGTGCATCGTCGTATGTAAGCATAGGTGGCTCCTTGATATATAATGATAAGTAATTATACACCAAATACCCATTTAATGCCAGAATAACGCCGGTACTTAACAATTCAAAGCAATCATGCGCTGAAAATTAATATTTTAATGCAAAAATAAAAATGAATAAAAATGTATAAATAATTCTTATGAACTGCATAAATTACCCTTATTAATGAGTATTATAAAAAAATAACTAATTTTTATGCAGAAATGAAAACAATATAGGAAAATATATCCAATTGACAAAGCATGATTTCTGTGTATAATAAAAAAGAATTGTTCGCGTCAGAACGACAGTTGTATCAGACAGCAAGATTAGGGAGTGTGTAATGACAATGACGTCATTCGCACTTTTTTGCGTATTAGACAAAATACTTTGACGTGGTGCAGTGATAATGCTTTAAAAAATAAAAATAATGCATTATCGATACAAATCCAAGAGGGAGAGAAAAATATGGGTAAGTACATTGTAAAGAGAGTTATTCTCGCGATTTTTACAATCTTCATTATCAGTCTTATTACATTCTTTGCCATGAATGCAATTCCGGGTGGTCCATTCAATTCGGAGAAGGCAAAGAGTCCGGCGGTAATGAAAGAGCTTGAGGCACGCTATGGACTGGATCAGCCACTTATAGTCCAGTACAAGAACTACATGGCAGGCGTGCTGCACGGAGATTTCGGTGTTAGTCTTAAGACAGACCGTCCAATCTCAGATATCATTGGGGAGAGCTTCCCGATTTCAGCGAAGCTTGGACTCTTAGCGGCGCTCACTGCGATAGTATTCGGAGTGGTGCTCGGTTCGATAGCAGCGCTGATGCGAAACAGGTGGCCAGATCGAGTTATAGTATTCTTCGTCACACTGATTACGTCGATGCCGTCATTTGTCATCGCTACGTTATTACTTTATTTCTTCTGTATAAAGCTTGGCGTGGTGCAGGCCTTCAGCTCAGGAAGCAACATGATATTACTTCCGGTGCTGTCACTGTCACTTTCACCGATGGCATATATTACAAGACTTACAAAGACTTCAATGCTTGATGCACTCGGACAGGATTACATCCGTACGGCAAAGGCCAAGGGTGTACATCAGTACAAGATTATATTTGTACATGCGCTTCGTAATGCGCTCATTCCGGTCATCACATATGTGGGACCTATGATTGGTGGTATCCTCACAGGTTCAATGGTTATTGAGAGTATTTTCAATATCGGAGGACTCGGTTCCAAGTTCGTAAGCTGTATCACAAACCGTGATTACACAATGATTATGGCCACAACACTTTTCCTTGCTGTCATCATGGTAGGCGCGAACCTCATTACAGATATTGTATACAAAGTGATTGATCCACGTATTAAGCTTGATTAAGGAGAGATAAAGATGAAAGATAATATGAAGAGAGCTCCTTTCTCCACACAGATTGACCTTAGCAAGTTCGATATGAAGGATTTTGCCAAGGCATCAGATGAAGAGAAACGCCAGCAGGAGGTTATGGGTGAGTCAACTACCTTCTTTAAGGATGGTCTTAAGAGACTCCGTAAAAATCCACTGGCTATGGGTTCTATTATAGTTTTGGTTTTACTTATTTTGGTTATTCTTCTGGCACCAAAGATTGTGCCTTACGGCTATGCAGATATCGTTAAGGGTGCACAGAACTTAGGACCTTTCCAGTACAGCGATGCTGAGCAGGCACAGATTGATGCAGGTGAGAAGCTGTTCCCGCACATTTTTGGCACAGATGAGCTCGGAAGAGACTATTTTATCCGTGTTGTTTACGGAGCTCGTGTTTCTCTGGGAGTCGGTGTGTTTGCATCACTGCTTGTGCTTATAATCGGTATCATTTACGGTTCCGTATCAGGCTTCTGCGGTGGCAAGGTAGATATGGTTATGATGAGAATAGTAGATATCATTTATTCATTGCCGGATATGCTGCTCATCATTTTACTCGCAGTTGTATTAAATGAGGTGCTGACACCTGTAATAAAGGGTACAGTGCTTTCAAAGCTCGGTGTCAACATGATTGCACTTTTCATAGTGTTTGGATTGCTTTACTGGGTAGGAATGGCAAGACTTATAAGAGGTCAGATTCTTACCATTAAGCAGAATGAGTACATTCTCGCAGCAAAGTGTATCGGAACATCATCAGCCCGCACTATCAGAAAACACATTTTACCGAACTGTCTGTCAGTAATCATCATTACTACAGCGCTTCAGATACCATCAGCCATCTTTACTGAGAGTTATCTGTCATTTATCGGACTTGGTGTTTCGGCTCCTATGCCTTCACTTGGTTCGTTGGCAAATACAGCGCGTGGCGGACTCCAGAGCTACCCATTGCGTCTTATTTTCCCGGCGCTTACGATTTGTATCATTGTTCTTACATTGAATCTTATCGGTGACGGCTTAAGAGATGCATTTGACCCTAAATTATCGAAATAGTAAGGAGTGAGTAAGATGGAAGATAATAAGTTTGTTCTTGAAGTATCTGATCTGCACACTACCTTCAAGACCGATAACGGAGACGTATCAGCTGTAAACGGTGTCAGCTTTAAGCTTGAGCCGGGAAAGACTCTTGGAATCGTAGGAGAGTCAGGCTCAGGAAAGTCAGTTACAGCATATTCAATCATGCAGATTCTTGCTGAGAATGGTGCCATCACAGGCGGCTCAGTAAAATATAAGGGTGAGGATATCACCAAATGGAACAAAAAGAAAATGGCAGATTTCAGAGGAAAATGCTGTTCAATCATTTTCCAGGATCCTATGACATCGCTTAATCCGGTATTTACGGTAGGCTACCAGCTTGAGGAGGCAGTGCTTCTTCACACAGACCGTACAAAGAAGGAAGCAAAAGAGCGTGCTATAGAGATGCTCACACTTGTAGGCGTTAATGAGCCTGAGAAGCGTGTAAATCAGTACCCTCATGAGCTTTCCGGTGGTATGAGACAGCGTGTCATGATAGCTATGGCATTAGCCTGTGAGCCGGATATCCTTATCGCAGATGAGCCGACAACAGCTCTTGATGTGACTATCCAGGCACAGATTCTTGAGCTTATGCAGTCATTGCAGGAAAAGCTCGGCATGGCAATCATCATGGTTACACATGATCTGGGTGTCATTGCTTCAATGTGTGATGAGATCATAGTTATGTACGGCGGCCGTGTGTGTGAGAGAGGAACAGCAGATGCCATATTCTACAGCCCGGCGCATGAGTACACAAAGGGACTGCTTCGTTCAATCCCTACAAAGACCAATTCAAAAACCAGGCTTGTTCCTATCGGAGGCACACCAATCAATATGCTCAACATGCCAGATGGTTGTGCATTCTGCCCTCGCTGTGATGCCGCTATGAAGATATGTCTCACCGAAAAGCCGGAGGAAATCTGGGTTGGAGAGGATCATCTCGCATCATGCTGGATGAATATTAAGAATATGATGGAGGAGGGAAAATCAAATGAGTAATGAGACAAATAACAACGAGTACCTGCTCAAGTTAGACCATTTGAAGCAGTATTTCCCTGTTCATGACGGATTTAAAAAGATGGAATTAAAGGCAGTCGATGATGTGTCATTTGCCATAAAGCCGGGTGAGACGCTTGGACTTGTTGGCGAGTCAGGCTGTGGAAAGACAACCGTAGGACGTACTCTTTTACGTCTGTACCAGCCGACAGCTGGACGCATTGAGTTCGACGGCAATGTTTTGTTTGACAGTGAGAAGAAGATAGATGTGAATATGCATCCTTACCGTAAGCAGATGCAGATGGTATTCCAGGATCCGTATTCATCACTCAACCCTCGTATGACGGTTGAGGATATCATCGGAGAGCCTCTCGATGTGCACAAGCTCTATAATAGCAAGAAAGAGCGCCATGAGATGATTATGGATCTCATGGAGACAGTTGGACTAAACGCAGACCATGCCACACGTTATGCACATGAGTTTTCGGGTGGACAGAGACAGCGTATCGGAATAGCAAGAGCGCTTGCAGTAGATCCGAAGTTTATCGTATGTGATGAGCCGGTATCGGCACTTGATGTTTCAATTCAGGCTCAGGTAGTCAACATGTTTGAGGATCTGCAGAAGGAGAGAGGGTTATCATACCTGTTTATAGCGCACGATCTGCTTGTAGTGCAGCATATCTCTGATAGAATAGCTGTTATGTACTTGGGCCATATGATGGAGCTTGCAGATGCAGATGAGCTGATGGACAATCCAATCCATCCGTACACACAGTCGCTGCTTTCAGCAGTTCCGATTCCGGATCCTGAGACTGCCAGACACAGCAAGCGAATCGTGCTTGAGGGAGATGTTCCTTCACCTCTTCGCATGCCTAGCGGCTGTCCATTCCGTTCGCGCTGTAAATACGCGACAGAACAGTGTGCAGCAGCACGTCCGGAGCTTACAGACAGAGGAAACGGACATATGGTTGCATGCTTCAACCGCTAATATAAGGTTTTTACCGGCATATAGCTTAAGCCACATGTGCCGGTTCTAACATAAATTTATTTTTCATATTAATTAATTAGGAGGAAGAAAGATGAAAAAGAGATTAGTAGCACTTACTCTTGTTGCAGCTATGGCACTTGGCATGACTGCTTGTGGAAGCAAGAGCAACAACAAAACAACTACTAACGATAATTCTGATACTGCTGTATCAACAGCCGTAGACTGGACAAGCTATGATGAGTTAGTAGAATCTATCCGTACAGAAGCAGATCTTGCAAAGCGTGCAGAGATGATGCACCAGGCAGAGGATATGCTTATGGATACATGGTGTGTTATTCCACTTTACTACTACAATGACCAGTATATGCTCAAGGATTATGTCACAGACGTATACTCAACAGTAGAGGGTATGAAATACTTCTACAATGCAAAGAACACAAAGAATGCCGGAAAGTTAAACATCTTCATGGCATCAGAGCCTGATCATATCGATCCTGCATTAAACAGTACTGTTGACGGCGGATGTCTTGCAGTAAACAGCTTTGAGGGTCTTATGCGTTACAACGCTGAGGGCAAGCTTGAGCCTGCATGTGCAGAGAGCTATGAGGTTTCTGAGGATGGCCTCACATACACATTCACAATGCGTGACGGTCTTAAGTGGTCAAACGGTGATGAGCTTACTGCAAAGGATTTCGAGTGGTCTTGGAGGAGAGCTGCAGATCCTAAGACAGCTGCAGATTACAGCTACCTTTGCGCAGTATTCGCAGGATATGATGATACAAAGGGTCTTGCTGCTGATGATGTAGTAGCTTCTGATGATGGAAAGACTCTTACTGTCAAGCTTAAAGCAGTTACACCATACTTCCTTGACTTATGTGCATTCCCATTCTTCTTCCCTGTAAACCAGAAGTCAGTAGAGGGAAATGATGACTGGGCAAACGATGCAAGCGACAAGTTCGTTACAAACGGTGCATTCACACTCAAGGAGTGGAAGCATGATTCAAGCATGACATATGTTAAGAATCCTAACTATTGGGATGCTGACAATGTAACAGTTGATGAGATGAACGTAATGCTTACATCTGATGATGTTTCAGCTTACACAGCTTACCAGAACGGTGACCTTGATTTCATCGATACAGTTCCTACAGCCGAGATTGAGGCAGCTAAGAAGACAAGCGAGTTCTACACAGTTGACAACCTTGGAACATACTACGTAGGCTTCAACATTAACTCTAAGCTCTACTCAGAACTTGGATTAGATGCTGACCAGGCTAAGGTATTCAGAAAAGCAATCTGTCTTCTTATCGATCGTCAGTACATTATCGATACAATCGCCCAGGGCGGACAGAAGATTGCCACAACATTTATCCCAGAGGGCGTTACAGATGGTAACGGTGGCGAGTTCAAGAACAAAGATTACTACGGCACAGATTACGATAAGAACTTTGAGGAGGCTAAAGAGCTTCTTGCTTCTATCGGATTATTAGATGAGAGCACAGGTCAGGTAAACCAGACTGTCGAGTTCTCATACCTTGTAAACAACTCAGAGTCAAATGTAAAGATTGGTGAGGCTATCCAGGCAGATCTTTCAAAGGTAGGTATCAACTTAAAGGTTGAGCAGCAGGAGTGGAACGTATTCCTTAACAGCCGTAAGGACGGACAGTTTGATTTCGCCCGTGAGGGATGGCTTATGGATTACAACGATCCAATCAACATGCTTGAGATGTTCACAACAAAATCAGGTAACAACGATATGCAGTTCGGTCGTTAATTTGATTTTGCTATCATAACAAAGCCGCTCGTGCCATTCGCACGACGATGCGAATAACATGCAGAGTATACAGGAAGTCATACAGCTATTGTATGGCTTCCTTTTTTTGCGTTTAAAGTGGGCTTTTCAGAGCGAAAAAAGGCTCTTTAAAAAAATATGATAATGGTGTAGAATTGTTATTATATAGTTTTAGAATGATGTTTGAGGGTGTGTGATGATTTTAGGACTAAGTGATACGGAAAAGAAATTTAAGACAGCAATGGATACGGCAGGTGCCGACATGACAGTGGTCAACAGCTGGCTTAAGCTGTATGTCAAAACCAAAAAGAATTCCTCCGGTGTTGCAAAGCGATATTATGGCGTGAAGACAGGCTTAAGCAGCCTGCTTTCAGATTTAAAGGAGCTTGAGCAACAAGTTATCGGGTATTGTGAGCTCACAGGAACCGACCGGAAGCACTTTGGAGAGCTGATAAAGGCTTGCAAAGCGAAAAGCGGCATGTTTGACGATGAATTTTTAATCAGCAAGGTGGACACGGATTTTCACACGACTCTGGACTCTGTTGTAAAGCAGGGGGAGAGATATCTGTCATCCTTTGACAACGGTATCATTTTGCAGAGTGAGATAGAGAATCTGATACACCTGACAAATGAGGGGCTTGAAAGGAAAAAGCCTGATTTGTTTGCTCTGTCATATTTCTATCTGGGGCACAGCAACAAAGAGCTTGCAGAGCTAAATTTCACACAAAAGACTAAGAGAGTGCATGAGATATATTACGAGGAGTTCTGGAAGGATATATTAAAGCAGCTTGAGGCATGTGTGAAGCAGGCTGAGGCCATAAACGATAAGTATGAGGGCACTACAGACCGGCGCACGGCAAGGATACTGTCGGAGCTTAATCCGCTGCTTGTGGGTGTTACAAAGCAATGGGAGCCGGAACAGACAGCAGAATACATACTGCGCGATATGTGCAGGATATTCAGGGATTGACATAGAAAATGCAGATTGATAAAGGAGCAGAATATGGATGTTATAATTTGGGCAATTATCTTAGGAGCTGTTTTTTACATTAACAAAAAATCAAAGAGCGCAGGCAGCAAAAACACGCAGCCAAACAAACCGAGACCGCAGCAGAAGCAGATACAGCAGATATGGAACAGCATGCAGAATACAGTTCAGTCGGGTATGAATGCATTGAACCAGACATATCAGCAGAAACAACAGCCACAGATGCAGCAGAGAGCACAGCAGGCTCAGAGACCACAGATGCAGCAGAGAGTACAGCCACAGCAGAGCAATCCGGATATAGTGCAGAGGGCCGTGAAAAATAACGCACGCTTTGCGGATGATACGACACAAAAAGAGCTTGAGACTATGCACGGACATAGCGAGGCACAGCAGAAAATGGCTCAGGAGCACTCAAGAAACTGCCAGACACTGCATAATAAAGCAGCTGATGGTGCAAAGATTATAGAGGCTGAGACACAGAGCATGTTTGGCAGTGTTGAGGATCTGATTGCCATGGGATACAGCGGCAATCTGGAGTTTGAGAGAGATTTCCTTGGGGAAGGCTTAGACATGATTAACAACTTTTAAATAATAGGAAAAGAGGCAGAAATGATGGACAGAACACCAAAGCCCGGAGAGCTTTACAGGCACTTTAAGAATAAGCTGTATCAGATAGTTACAGTGGCGACACATTCAGAGACAGGGGAAAAGCTTGTGATTTATCAGGCTTTATATGATGATTTTGGGATATACGCCAGACCACTCGACATGTTTGTAAGCGAGGTGGACCATGAGAAATATCCTGATGTGAAGCAGAAATACAGATTTGAGAAGATCACACTTAAGGATAAGCCGGAGGATATGTCGGGAAAGAGTATCTCTTTGAGCACTAATGAGATTGCAGCTAATGCACCTGAAGCTGTGAGTGTTCAGACACAGGCATGTTATGAGCCGGCACCGGATGCAGATGAAGGCCAGGCACCGGATCCGCGTTTGCTGGAGTTTCTTGATGCGGATACCTTTGAAGAGAAGTACAATATACTTATTTCAATGAGGGATATCATAACCGACCGCCTTATAGATGACATAGCGGTGGTTATGGATGTTGTAGTTCCTGAGGGCCCATTGCAAAAGCGGTATGATGATTTAAAGAATACGATAAAGACCAGGCAGTACTATGAATTTTCCAATCGGCTCAGATAGCTGTTGTGATATTTGCCGGATTCAGTGACATCCTCGCCAAACCAGTCAGGCGCTGTGAATTCATTTGCTGCGTCGACAGAGTCGAATTCAACCTCCACAAGTGTAAGAGGAGCCAGGTCACCCTCCAATACATCAAGCTCTGCGGTCAGGCCACCGTCAAGAGGTATGAGATAGCGTGTCTTTTCGATGAGACGACCGTCAATCTTTTGGACAAGATGGTCGTAGGCTTCTTTTGTGAGAGGAAGATTGTACTCCTCGCGCACCATAAGACCGGCTCCCTTGTAGGTCATATAATAGCTGTCATTTGAGCGTCTGACTCTGACAACAGGCGAGGTGCACAGATAGCCCTGGGCGATTTTTTTGCTCGCGTAGCTGTCTAAATTGGAAGGAAGCTGTTTAAGTAAGTATTTTCTTTCGATTTCCATGGTATATCCTTTCAGGTTACTGGTAGATTTATAGTTACGGTTTATATTTTTGTTTTACCCTCATATCATTTATATATGATTATAATGACCGGTATTTAAAAATTCAAGGACGAACCGCAGATTTTTATAGTATGATTAAAGGGTCAAAAGGTATCATAGTATTATCAAAGAAAAATAAAGGAGAAAAATATGATTAAAGTAGGAATTTTTATGGCAGACGGCTGTGAGGAGATTGAAGGACTTACAGTAGTCGATATAGTTAGAAGAGCAAAGCTGGAGATTGAAACCATATCAATCACGGAAAAAGCCGAGGTGACAAGCTCTCATCAGGTGACATTTAAGACAGATACCACAAAGGCACAGGCTGATTTTGACAGCTACGATGCAATCGTACTGCCGGGAGGCATGCCGGGTACATTAAACCTTGGCGCGGATGAGACCGTAGTAAAGACAATTAAGAGATTTGCCGCTGAGGGAAAACTTGTTGCAGCGATATGTGCAGCGCCTAGCGTGCTCGGTGAGAATCATATACTTGAGGGCAAAAAAGCTACCTGTCATCCGGGTTTTGAGGAAAAGCTGCTCGGTGCACAGTGGCTTGAGCAGCCTGTAGTTGTGGATGGCAATGTGATTACAAGTCGTGGAATGGGAACAGCTATTGCGTTTGCACTCGAGCTTGTCAGATACTTCACAGACGATGCCACAGTAGAGCATATTCGACAGGGACTGGTATACTAGACCGGCAAGCCCCTGTATTATAACAAAAGAGGTCACACACCAACCCCATGGTGCGCGGCCTCTTTTTATGCTTGCATTTGAAGCGTACATTTGAAGCCTGCTATTGCAGAGCTTATTTCATCTGCTGCTCCTGCTTCATGATCATCTGCTTGACCATCTCGCCACCGATTGAACCGGCCTGCTTAGAAGTAAGGTCACCGTTGTAGCCCTCTTTTAAAGGAACTCCAAGCTCTGAAGCAACCTCTTCCTTGAAACGGCTCATAGCCTCTTTTGCCTCCGGTACAGAAGCCTTTTTACTACTTGATGCTGCCATAATGCAATACCTCCTTTTAAAACGTTATACACAAGCTGTATGTGTATGGAAATATTATGCCGTAAAATGACAAAAATATGTTTTGGTATTGCTGACAATTTATGGAATTATACACAAAAGCAAATTTAATGTAAAAAACACTGGAAATAGTGGATTTGTTGTGTTATAATCATCCAATGACTGGGCTTAGCAGTTTAAAAAGCATGCCCACATTACATTTGATGTACATACCATTCATATATATTTTTAAGGAGGATAACGATTGACATGAGTGTACAGGTTGAGAATTTAGAGCATAATATGGCGAAGCTTACTATTGAGGTAGCAGCTGAGGAATTAGAGAAAGCATTGGATTCTGCATATCAGAAGCAGAAGAAACAGATTAGTGTACCTGGATTCCGTAAAGGAAAAGTGCCAAGAGCTATGATTGAGAAAATGTATGGAGCAGGTGTGTTCTACGAGGATGCAGCAAACATTCTTATGCAGCAGACATACGCAGGTGCGGTTGACGAGAGCGGTGTTGACATTGTTTCACGCCCAACAGTTGAGGTTACTCAGATTGAGAAGGGACAGCCTTTCATCTACACAGCAGAGGTTGCTGTAAGACCTGAGGTTACTCTTGGTAAGTACATGGGCGTTACAGTTACAAAGATCGACACATCAGTTTCTGATGAAGAGGTTGACGCTGAGCTTGAGAACCAGAGAAACAAAAATGCAAGAACAGTTACAGTTACAGATCGTCCTGTAGCAGAGGGAGATACAGCAGTTATCGACTTTGAGGGATTTGTTGACGGAGTAGCTTTCGAGGGTGGAAAGGGTGAGAATCATCCATTAGAGATCGGTTCACACACATTCATCGATACATTCGAGGATCAGTTAGTAGGAAAGAACACAGGCGATGAGGTTGAGGTCAATGTAACATTCCCTGAGAAGTATCAGGCAGCAGACCTTGCAGGAAAGCCGGCTACATTCAAGGTTAAGATCAACGAGATCAAGGCTAAGGAGCTTCCAGAGCTTGATGATGAGTTTGCACAGGATGCAGCAGGTGTTGATACATTAGCTGAGTACAAAGAGGAAATCAAAAAGAACCTCACAGAGAAGAAAGAGACAGAAGCTAAGAAGACTAAAGAGGATGAGGCTATCCAGAAGATTATCGACAAGTCAAAGATGGATCTTCCTGAGGCAATGATTGAGACACAGTGTGAGACAATGGTTGAGGAGTTCGCTCAGAGAATCGCACAGAACGGTCTTACAATGGAGCAGTACTTACAGTTCTCAGGCATGACAGTTGACCAGCTTAAGGATCAGGTTCGTCCTGAGGCTACAACACGTATCCAGAGCAGCCTTGTACTTGAGCAGATTGCCAAGGAGGAAAACATCGAGGTTACTGATGCAGATATCGATGCTGAGGTAGAGAAGATGGCTAAGGCATACGGCATGGAGGCTGATAAGCTTAAAGAGTACATGGGAGATGCTGAGAAGGAGTCTATGAAGAAAGACCTTGCTATCACAAAGGCTGTAGATCTTATCATGGACAACGTTAAAGAGCGTGCAAAGGCAAAGAAAAAGGCTGATGCAGAAGAGTCTACAGAAGAATAAGATTTTTGAATCAAGATTTGATGGACTGGCTCAGAAGCCTATTTTCTGAGCCGGTCTTTTGAAATTTTATAAAGGAGGTATTTTATATGAGTTTAGTACCATATGTCATTGAACAGACCAGCAGAGGAGAGCGCAACTACGACATTTACTCCAGATTATTAAAAGATCGTATCATTTTCCTTGGAGAGGAAGTAAATGAGACAACAGCCAGCCTTGTTGTTGCTCAGCTTTTATTCCTTGAGTCCGAGGATCCGAATAAGGATATCCACCTTTACATCAATTCACCAGGTGGAATGGTTACAGCAGGACTTGCTATTTACGATACTATGCAGTACATCAAGTGTGATGTTTCAACAATCTGTATCGGTCTTGCAGCCAGCATGGGAGCTTTCCTTCTTGCAGGCGGTGCAAAGGGCAAGAGATATGCTCTTCCAAATGCAGAGATTATGATTCATCAGCCATCGGGCGGTGCAAAGGGTCAGGCTACTGAGATTCAGATTGCTGCAGAAAATATTTTAAAGACAAAGAAGAGATTAAACGAAATTTTAGCAGCCAATACAGGCAAGTCATACGAGACAATTGCAGCTGATACAGAGCGAGACAACTATATGTCAGCACAGGAAGCCGCAGAGTATGGTCTCATAGACAGTGTAATAACAAACAGATAATCAGAAGTTAGATGAATTTAAGAGGGTACCCCATATGGGATGCCCTCATGCAATAAAAGGAGTTAATAATGGCAGGAAAAAACGACGGAAAGATTCGCTGCTCATTTTGCGGTAAGACACAGGACCAGGTAAATCGTTTGATTTCCGGACCTAATGGAGCTTTTATCTGCGATGAGTGTATAGATATATGTGCCGAGATTCTTGAGGAAGAAGGCGTAGAGGGCCATGAGGACAAAAGCAGCGCTAAGGATGATATAAATCTTGTTACTCCGGAGGAGCTTAAGGCGTTTCTGGACGATTATGTAATAGGACAGGACCAGGCAAAGAAGGTGCTTTCGGTTGCTGTTTACAATCACTATAAGAGAGTACTGGCAGGGGATACATCAGATGTAGAGCTTCAGAAGAGTAATATTCTCATGCTTGGACCTACAGGCTCAGGAAAGACACTTCTTGCGCAGACACTTGCCAGAGTGATAAATGTTCCATTTGCTATCGCTGATGCTACAACACTTACAGAGGCAGGATACGTAGGTGAGGACGTGGAGAATATCCTATTAAAGCTTATTCAGGCGGCAGATTATGATATCGAGCGTGCAGAGCATGGTATCATTTATATAGATGAGATAGATAAAATTACAAAGAAATCAGAGAATGTCTCAATCACCAGAGATGTGTCAGGCGAGGGTGTACAGCAGGCTCTTTTAAAGATTCTTGAGGGCACAGAGGCATCTGTACCGCCACAGGGCGGAAGAAAGCATCCGCAGCAGGAGCTTATTCCTATTGATACTACTAATATACTTTTTATCTGCGGTGGAGCATTTGATGGTCTGGAAAAAATTATCGACAGTCGTATGGATACATCATCTATAGGCTTCAATTCAGACGTAAAGTCAAAGACAGAGCTCAATGTAGGAGAGGCATTTAAGCATGCACTTCCACAGGATTTTGTAAAGTTTGGATTGATTCCTGAGTTTATCGGACGTGTACCTATTACCGTTTCTCTCGAGGCACTCGACAGGGATGCACTTATCCGTATACTTAAGGAGCCTAAGAACTCGCTTATCAAGCAGTACACCAAGCTCTTTGAGCTTGACGGAGTAGGTCTTGAGTTCACAGACGATGCAGTAAATGCCATCGCTGACAAGGCACTTGAGAGAAAGACAGGAGCCAGAGGACTTCGTGCCATCATGGAGGCTGTTATGCTTGACCTTATGTATCGTATACCGTCAGACAAGAGCATCAGCAAGTGCGTAATCGACAAGGATACAGTTGAGGAAAACTTAAAGCTAGATGGTGAGTGTGTGCCGGAGGCATATATCGAGGAAAAAGCGGCATCATAAGTACATGGCGGTATTTTACAAAAGATACAGCATCGGATAATATAAATTGCACAGCGGTTTGTTATGCATGGCTGTGTAATAATACAGGAGATATAAGTGGAAGAACAGATTATGAATATGCCTGCAGTAGCGCTGAGAGGGCTTACTATTCTGCCGGGGATGATTGCCCATTTCGACATCAGCAGAGAGCGCTCCCTTCGTGCTGTCGAGGAGGCTATGGAGCAGGATCAAAAGATTTATCTTGTCACACAAAGGAATGTGGACAGTGAGGACCCGACTCAGGAAGACCTCTATCAGATGGGTATTGTTGCTGACATAAAGCAGGTTGTCAGATTACAGAATGATGTTGTGAGAATACTTGTAGATGGAATAAGCCGGGCAGCATTGCTTGGCTTTACCGGTAATGAGAAGTACCTTGAGGCAGAAATCTGTTATTGTGATAGTAATGCAGACAGCCTGCCGGAGGATCTCAGGGAAGCCATGCTTCTCGGAGTCAGAGAGGCTTTTCACAGATATGCGGCAGTCGTCGGCAAAATCAGCAAGGAGCTTATCAGACAGATAGATCAGTATGAGGATCTTGAAAAGCTCATTGATTATGTAACCAACAATCTGCCGGTGTCATATGAGCTTAAGCAGCAGGTGCTTGAGGCAGAGGATATCAATGACAGATATCAGGTTATAGTATCATTACTTCTCTCCCAGGTGGAGGTTATTTCCATAAAGAATGAGCTTCAGAAAAAAGTAAAGGTTCGTGTGGACAAGCATCAGAAGGAGTATGTGCTTCGTGAACAGCTTGGTGTGATACGTGAGGAGCTGGGCGAGAATGCTGACTCGGAGGCTGATGAATATGAGAAAAAGCTATCTGAGTTAGATGCGCCTGACTACGTAAAGGAAAAGACGAAAAAAGAGATAAAGCGCTTTAGAAATATGAGCAGCAGCTCATCAGAGAGCACAGTTGAGAGAGGCTATATAGAGACTGTACTTGAGCTTCCGTGGAATAGGATGTCTGTGGACAACAAGGATCTTGACCATGCAGCACAGGTGCTCGATGATGATCACTACGGATTAAAGGATGTCAAGGAGAGAATACTTGAGTTTCTGGCAGTCAGAAATCTGACAAGCAAGGGAGAGAGTCCTATAATTTGTCTTGTAGGTCCTCCGGGAACAGGAAAGACAAGCATAGCCCGTTCAATTGCGTCTGCACTGGAGAAGAAATATGTGCGTATTTCTCTTGGTGGCGTGCGCGATGAGGCAGAAATCCGTGGACACAGAAAGACATATATCGGCGCTATGCCGGGCCGTATAGTAAATGGCTTAAGACAGGCCGGCGTTTCAAATCCTCTCATGCTGTTGGATGAGATAGATAAGGTGTCAAGTGACTACAAGGGTGACACATCAGCCGCTCTTCTCGAGGTGCTTGACAGTGAGCAGAACTGCAGATTCAGGGATCATTACATCGAGATGCCTGTAGATTTGTCGGAGGTGCTTTTTATTGCAACGGCAAATGAGGTTTCAGGCATTCCAAAGCCGCTTCTTGACAGGATGGAGCTTATTGAGGTGTCAAGCTACACTGAAAATGAGAAGTTTCACATAGCAAAGGAACACCTAATTGAGAAGCAAAAGAGCAAAAACGGAATTAAAAAGGAACAGCTTACGATAACAGATGGTGCTTTAAAGGATATCATCAGGCTGTACACCAGAGAGGCCGGAGTCAGAAGCCTTGAGAGGACTATCGGCAAGCTGTGCCGCAAGGCTGCCAGGGAAATCTTTAAGGACAGCGAAGCTGCTGTAAAGGTTACAAAGACCAATCTTAAGACATATCTGGGCAATCCGAAGTACAGTCCGGAGAAGAAAAATGATCACGCAGAGGTTGGAATCGTTAGAGGCCTGGCATGGACCAGCGTGGGCGGAGTCACACTCGAGGTTGAGGTGAATGTGCTGCCGGGCAAGGGTGAGCTCGTGCTCACCGGTAAGCTAGGCGACGTGATGAAGGAGTCGGCACAGGCGGCACTTAGCTATGTGCGCTCAATAAGCGAAGGATATGGAATTGATGCAGAGTTTTACACGAAGCATGATATCCATATACATATCCCGGAGGGCGCAGTGCCAAAGGACGGACCATCTGCAGGTATCACTATGGCGACAGCCATGCTCTCAGCCATTACAGACAGACCTGTCAGGGCAGATGTAGCCATGACGGGTGAGATAACACTGCGCGGCAGGGTGCTTCCGATAGGAGGACTCAAGGAAAAGCTACTTGCAGCCAAAGTAATCGGAATAAAAACAGTATGTATTCCAAAGGATAATGAAAAGGACCTGGAGGAGATTTCAAAAGAAATAACAGACGGCATGGAAATCGTGCCGGTGGAGAGATTTTCACAGGTGGAGAAGATAGCATTTGTAAAATAAGAATGAGGAAGAGATTATGGTAATTAAAAGTGTTAATTTAGAGACAGTTTGCGGAATTACAAGCACAATCCCTGACAATGAGTATAATGAAGTGGCATTCGCCGGCAAGTCAAATGTAGGCAAGTCGTCACTGATCAACGCACTCATGAACAGAAAGTCACTTGCCAGGATCTCTTCACAGCCCGGCAAGACACAGACCATCAATTTTTATAACGTCAATGACGCCATGTATCTGGTCGATCTGCCGGGCTATGGCTATGCCAATGCCAATATCGAGATAAAAGCTAAATGGGGACAGATGATAGAAAACTATCTTCACACCTCAAAAAAGCTTCAGGCAGTGTTTCTTTTAATAGATATAAGGCATGAGCCATCGGACAATGATATCATGATGTATGACTGGATGGTAAACCAGGGCTTTGCACCGATTATCATTGCAACCAAATCTGATAAATTGAAAAAAAGCCAGATTGCCGCACACATAAAGACTATCAAGGATGTACTTCATGTGAAGCCGGGCACGGTAGTTATACCGTTTTCGTCCATGTCAAAGGAAGGCAGGGACGAAATCTGGAATCTCATAGATTCACTCGTGTTTGACGAGGAGACGCTTCTTGCCATGAAACAGGAGGAAGAAGCAAAGCGCGAGGCAAAATCAGCTGCAAAAAGAGCCGCTGCATCCCAGCCGCACAAAAAGGAGCGCTGGAAGAAGACCGGAAAGCCGGTTGCCAAAAAGACTAAAGAACGCAGAGATAAGGCCAAGAGCAAAAAAAGCGTTAATAATCATAAAAAGAAATAAAGCTATAGAAAGAAAGGCGAATATTTAATATATGAAGAATAAATGCAAATTTGTAGGCATTATGTTTTTGTGTATATTGATAGTGTGTACGCTTGCGGTAATGGCATATGAGCACACAGCAGGTATGAAAGGCGCTGCCGGTGGAGCATCAAATGCTTCGGGCAATACAAAAAATACAGACGAAGCTGATGATATGCTTACAGTCGTGACATCCTTCTATCCTATGTACATTGCCACTTTAAACATAGTAGACGGAGTGGAAGGCGTGAGACTTGAAAACTTAAGCGAGCCACAGACCGGTTGTCTGCACGATTTTCAGCTAACACCGGAGGATATGAAGCTTTTATCCACAGCCGATGTTTTTGTAATAAACGGAGGCGGTATAGAGTCGTTTATGTCTGATGTGGCAAAAGCGTATCCGAAGCTTGATGTGGTTGAGGCCTGTGAGGATGTGGCACTTCTTTCTGAGGATGATGCAGACAGTGACCACGACCATGACCACGAAGCAGACACAGAATCGGACAGTGACCACGATCATGATCACGAGGCAGACACAGAATCGGACAGTGACCACGACCATGACCACGAAGCAGACGCAGAATCAGATAGCGCGCACGATCATGACCATGGTGATGAGAATGCCCATGCATGGATGAGCGTGCCGCGTTACCGCACCATGGTTCAGACAATCGCATCCCGGCTTGCCGAAAAGGATGCAAAGCATGCTGATGAATATTATGCAAATGCAAAAGCATATGATGCAAAGCTTGCAGTGCTTGAAGAAAAGATAAATAGCCTAAAGAGTCTTACCAATGGACAGAATATCATCATATTCCATGAGGCCTATGCGTATGTAGCGGATGATTTTTCAATGAATGCATGCTATCTGTTAGACCTTGACGAGGAGCGCTCAGTCAGCGCAGGTGAGATAAAACAGGTAATAGGTGCCATAAAGGATGACGGAGTGTCGGTAATACTCGCTGAGGAGCTCTACGGAAAGAGCATGGGAGATACCGTATCGCGTGAGACAGATGTGCATGTGATTTATATCGACCCTCTCAACAGGGGAGAGTACGACAAGGACAGCTATCTTTATGGTATGGAGCACAATATAGAGCTTATCAAAGAGGCATTTACTAAATAAAATTGGAGAAAATATGCGGAAAATAATACAGCCATGTGGCTTTCATTGCATAAAAATAAATAACCTTGGAGTGAGCTTTGGAGAGCAGACAGTGCTTGAGGATGTAAATATGCACATACACTGTGGCTCCTTCAATGTCATAATAGGCCAAAACGGTGCCGGAAAATCTACACTCATAAAGGCGATACTGGGCGAGATACCTCACACCGGTACGATTGAGTTCAAGGATACTAAGGACGGACATATGGCTAAGCTTAAAATCGGCTATGTGCCGCAGTCTGTCAATATCGAGAAAAATACACCGGTCAGCGTGTATGACCTCATAGCAAGCTATCAGTACAATTATCCTGTTTTTCTGCCAAAGAGCAAAAAGATAGAGGCAAAGATAAGGGAGACACTCGAGGTATTTGAGGCTGAGGAGCTCATCGACAAGCAGGTGTGCAACCTCTCGGGAGGACAGCTGCAGAGAGTGCTTCTTTCCATGGCAATCATGGACGAGCCGAACTTGCTGCTGTTGGATGAGCCGGTGTCCGGAATAGACCAAAACGGCATGGAGCTTTTCTATAAGACCATGGATTATTTAAAGACTCACTATGACCTTGCAATCATACTGATATCGCACGATTTGGACTATGTGGCAAAGTACGCAGACCATGTTGTGCTGCTTGATAAGACCGTTGCAAAGCAGGGAACTGTGAAGGAAGTCTTCGAGAGCAAGGAATTTGAGAGAATTTTTTACACAGGAGAGGAATCCTGGGTGAGAGAGGAGGAACACAAATGAATATAACCTCCTGGCTTCAATATGATTTTATGAGAAATGCCCTTATCGCTGTGCTCATCATCACACCGCTTTTTGGCATAATGGGAACCATGATTGTAAACAAAAAGATGGCATACTTTTCAGATGCACTCGGACATTCAGCACTTACCGGAATCGCTGTCGGAGTGGTATGCGGCATGGCAGACACCTCGCTTGCCATGGTGATATTTGCGATAGTGTTTGCACTTCTTTTAAATAAGATAGGCAGTCTGAACACTGCATCGACAGATACCATTATATCGGTATTTTCATCGTGCTCTGTGGCGATAGGTCTTGCGATACTGTCAAAGGGCGGCAATTTCAGCAAATACTCAAGTATACTGGTGGGCGATGTGCTAAGCATCACAAAGACTGAGATAGTTTATCTAATTGTGATTTTTGTGGTCACTATAGTGTTCTGGGTGCTTTGCTTCAATAAGCTCAACGCCATATGTATACACAGGAGCGTGGCAAAAAGCAAGGGTATCCATGTGCGTCTTCTGGATAATCTGTTTGCGGTGCTTGTAGCACTCATAGTTATGCTATCCATCAAGTGGATAGGCATACTTATCATAAATGCTCTGCTTATATTACCGGCGGCTTCATCAAGGAATATTTCGGAAAATATGCGTGAGTATCATTTCTTTTCAGTGATATTTTCAGTATTTTCCGGTATAGTCGGCCTCGCAGTGTCATACTACACCAATGTGGCAACAGGTCCGATGATAGTGATTATTGCATCGGTAATATATTTTTCGACATTTATATTTGGCAGAAAATTGAAAAAATAACGGCAAGGGCTATAAGAAACAGACGCAAAACAGCCGATACACAATATAAGAGAAAGACTGTTTAGCTATATCAGACGCTATACAGGTTGATAATAGTATAGCGGGAAAGGATTCCCGCACGCACATTACCAGGGAGGGATGAGAGATGTTAGATGCTATTTCAAGTGTAGTTTCAGCAGTAGCGGCGCAGAGTGTCACAGCAAAGGACGAGGCGCAGACAAAGAATACTAATACCGCTTCAAAGAAGCAGGATGCAAAGACGGATAAGTCGGATGCAAAGACTGCAGGCTTCAGCGAGGAGGCAGCTGTATATGAGAAATCAGACAGCAAGGATGATTCAAAGGATACTGCAAAGAGCACAGTAAACCAGAAGATGAGCAAGGCAGACAGAGATGCACTGGTACAGGCACTTAAGGATGATGCCAACGCCAGACAGCAGCAGCTTATCGAGATCGTCAGAAAGTCCATGACGGGACAGGCTTCAACCTGGGACAAGTCACAGGGCTTAAAGAGTCTGTTTGAGAATCTGACTGTAGATGCAGACACAATAGCGCAGGCCAAAAAGGACATCGCAGAGGATGGATACTGGGGAGTTGAGAAGACCTCAGACCGTATTCTTGACTTTGCAAAGGCACTGTCGGGAGGCGACAAGGACAAGGCTGATGAGCTTTTGAATGCATTCAAGAAGGGCTTTTCACAGGCAACAGGAGCCTGGGGAGACAAGCTGCCATCAATTTGCCAGGATACTTATGATGCCGTAGTCAAGAAGTTTGATGACTGGAAGAATGGCACAGAGGACACACAGGTACAGGGCTAGAAGCCGGATGTGTATGTAAAAGTGTCGTGATGGAACGAATATTATATAAGAAATCTGATTTATGAATTATGAAAAGGGGGCTGCACGCAGCGTGCAGTCACCTTTTTAGTGCTTGTATAATTTTTTGAGAGGTGTATAATAGAAGAATAGTATATAAGTATCATTATTCATGTGGAGGAAATATCATGAAATTAGACATGTCAAAGTGAAAAGCACTTAGCATCAAAAATCGTTTAAAGAAAGGCTTCAGACTGACTACATTTGTAGCATCGGCATCGGGGGTTATCGCGGGTATTCTTATGATTCTTGTATCAATGAGATATTCCAGCGCACTAACCTTTTACGGATTTTCACAGGGAGATATAGGAAAGGTTATGGTAACCTTCTCAGAGACACGAAGCGCTACACGAGCTCTTATCGGTTATACAGCTTCTGACACATTAAGTAAGATGTCTGATACACATGATTCTAAAAAGGAATCATTTCAAAAATACTGGAAAGAGCTGCAAAGCTCTATAAAGACAGGTGAGGAGCAGGATATATATGATGATATAAACAGTAAGCTCGATTCATACTGGAGTCTCGATGATGAAATCGGACAGTTAGGTAGGAATGCTACAGATCCTGAGACACAGAAGGAAGCCGAGGAGAGAGCAGTAGCAGATCTTGCACCTGCATATGATGAGATATATCAGCAGCTTGTTGCCCTTATGGATACAAAGGTAACAGAGGGAGATAATTTAAGCAAGAGATTATCATTAGTATCATATGCCGCATTTGGTATTGTTATTGTTATCATTGTCAGTTCATATTTTATCTCGATGAAAATCGGGGACGAAGTTGCAGTTGGTATTTCTAAACCACTCGATGAGTTAAAACAGAGATTACGTACATTTGCACAGGGTGATCTTGAGGCTCCATTCCCGGCAGTTGATTCACAAGATGAAATTGCTGATATGGTAGGGGTTGCGAAAAACATGGCAGCAGACCTTAAGACTATCATATCTGACTCTGACAAGCTTCTTGGAAAGATGGCAGAAGGAGATTATACAGTTTCATCAGACATGGAAGATAAATATACCGGAGATTTTATTGGACTTCTCATGGCAATGCGTCAGATGAAGACACAGATGAATGATGTTATGTCACATATCAATGAGATATCATCACTTGTTACAGCAGGTTCTAACAACCTTGCTCAGGCAGCACAGGAAATCGCAGAAGGTGCTATGGATCAGTCAGCAGCCATTGAGGAGCTTCAGGCTACATTTGCAGATATCACAGGCGGTGTTGAGAAAACATCTGAGAAGCTCAATGATACATACAGGATTGCACAGGAGTATGCTGAGGAAGCAGATCACAGCCATACAGAGATGCAGGGCATGGTTGATGTTATCGGACGCATCAATGATACATCTAAGCAGATTGAGAATATCATTTCTGAGATTGAGGATATTGCCAGTCAGACAAACCTTCTTTCACTCAATGCAGCTATCGAGGCAGCGCGTGCAGGTGAGGCAGGTAAAGGATTCGCAGTTGTTGCGGGACAAATCAGAAGTCTTTCAGAGCAGAGTGCCAAGGCTGCAGTTGACACACGTCAGCTTATAGAGAGTGCCATTGCGGTATCTAACGAGGGTAATGAAGCTGCAGAGCGCGTAAGTACTTCTATTGAAAAGGTTATTAATGGTATGAAGGAAGTTGCAGATTCTTCTCAAAAACTCAGCGAGATTGCAGAGGAGCAGGCAAAGGCTATGGAGCAGGCAGAGGCCGGTATTAATCAGATATCAGATGTTGTACAGTCAAACTCAGCAAATGCAGAGGAAACATCAGCAACAAGTGAGGAGCTTTCAGCACAGGCGGAGACAATGAACGAGCTGATTAGCAAATTTATATTGGAAAAGAAATAGAAAAATTGTACATACGAGTTTAGAGAAACTTTTTAAAAAAAGCCCCACAAGCATTATCAATGCTGTGAGGCTTTTTGTTGTGGTGCGTTAGAGGGTTACTTTTTAAATCTAGTAAACATGTACTATGTGAACATAGTGTTTTTGTGCAATACGTGGAAAATCTGAAAAGTAATGAAAATGAACAATTAAATGAGAATATTTAAATTTGCTCTTTTTGGCAGGGTGTGTTATAATCCTTGTATACAAAAAACAGAGGTAATACAATATGGGTAGTAATAACGATATTTCATTAAAAGCATTAGCCAAGATTAATCTGGGGCTCGATGTTGTGAGGCGCAGAGAGGACGGATATCATGAGGTCCGTATGATTATGCAGACCATTCATCTGTATGACAGGCTTGATATCAAAAGGACAAAGGAGCCGGGCATACAGATACAGACCAATCTGTCTTTTCTCCCTGTAAACGAGAACAATCTCATATACAAGGCTGCAAAGCTTCTGATGGATGAGTTTTCTATAACTGACGGTGTATCAGTGAAGCTGGACAAGCGTATTCCTGTTGCAGCAGGGATGGCGGGGGGCAGTACTGATGCGGCAGCTATGCTTATAGGTGTAAACAGGCTTTTTTCACTGGGACTGACAAAGAGACAGCTTATGGAAAGAGGTGTGCAGATAGGGGCGGATGTACCATACTGTATTATGAGAGGCACGGCGCTGGCCGAGGGCATAGGAGAGGCGCTTAGTCCTCTTCCTCCAATGGTAAAGTGTCCGGTGCTTATTGCAAAGCCGTCCATCTCGGTATCCACAAAATTTGTGTACCAGAATCTGAAGCTTGATGATACGACTATTCATCCGGATATAGACCGCCTGATAGATGATATAAAGGCTAAGAATCTGCATGATATCGCAGCACATATGGGAAATGTCTTAGAGACCGTGACCATACCAAACTATCCGGTGATAGACGAGATAAAGAAGCATATGCTTTCAAATGGCGCGGTAGGAGCCATGATGAGCGGTAGTGGTCCGACGGTTTTTGGTTTGTTTGACGATGAAGATACTGCAAAGAAAGCGTACAAAGCCATGAGAAGCTCACATCTTGCCAGACAGGTGTATCTGACATCTGTATACAATAATCGCAAATAACGTGATATCCGGATAGCACAGCGGGTGCTTTATAGTTACTTTTTTCTTATATGTGAGAATGATAATACAAGAGATAGGAGAAGTTTGATGACTGATAATTTAACTTTAAATATGGATGCATATCTGCCACTGCGTGATGTGGTGTTTAATACACTTCGTGAGGCAATTTTAAAGGGCGAGCTCAAGCCGGGAGAGAGACTTATGGAGCTGCAGCTTGCGTCAAAGCTTGGAGTCAGCCGTACACCTATACGTGAAGCAATCAGAATGCTTGAGCAGGAGGGGCTTGCAGTCACAATGCCGAGAAAGGGCGCAGAGGTTGCCAAGATGACTCTCAAGGATATGGAGGATGTGCTTGAGGTGAGAGAGGCTCTTGATGAGCTTGCAGCCAAAATAGCCTGTAAGAAAATCAGTGATGAGCAGCTTGCGAATCTAAAAACCATAAAGGACGAGTTTAAGAGGAGCATGGATTCAGGAGATGTGAAAAAGATAGCTGAGGAGGATGTGAAGTTTCACGATGCTATCTATGAGGCAACAAACAATGCGAAGCTTGTATCTATGATGAACAATATCCGTGAGCAGATGTACCGCTACAGAGTGGAGTATTTGAAGGACCCAAAGAATTATCCGATGCTTGTGAAGGAGCATGATGCCATCTACAGGGCGCTTGAGGCAAGAAATATGGAGCTTGTGACTACAGAAATGCATACGCATGTGGCCAATCAGGCGGTTGCTGTGAAGGCTGTGATACAAAAGCAGGATGAAGAGAAGAAATAAAACAGAAATATAACAAGATTATAGCAGACAAAGATAATAAAATACAAAATAATATAACAAAACCAGGGGCTGCCGGTTGCACTGACGTGTGAACGGCGGCCTTTTTTTAGTGGCTTAGTTAGTGGCTTAGATAATAGCAAAAAATAAGTAATCAGGGATATTTGCGGGCTTGTATGGTCATACTATATCAGGGATTTTAAATCTTACGGGATTTATTGGGTATATAGGAGAGTTAAAGATGACCACAAACATAGATGAGAACATAAAAAGCTTCAGGCAGATATATTCTGACTGCTCAGATATCAAGATGCAGGAGATGTATCTGGGGCGTGATGCTTCCATAAAGTGTTTTGTTGCATATATTGAGGTGACATGTGCAGGCTCCGGTATCAATAACAGTGCGTTTGGACGATTTACATCATACCTTGAAGGGATAGACCGGGATCAGGTTAAGGAAGTACTTGACAAAAATCAGGCAGCTCTATCCGAATTTGCGCATCTTCATACGGTTAGAGAGGCAGCCCAGATGATGCTGACAGGAGACGTGATATTTTTTGTGGATGGCTATCCGGATGCCTTCAAGCTTCCCGACAAGGGATATCCCGCCATGTCAATTCAGGAGATTGATTCGGAAAAGGTCATAAGAGGCTCAAATGAGGGCTTTGCTGATTCCATAAAGATAAATACTGCACTTATCAGGCGCAGGTTAAGGAGCACTCGCTTAAAGTGTAAAGAGGTGAAAAAGGGGCTTCGCGGACACAGCAATGTGGACATATTGTATGTGAGAGACCTCGTAAAACCGGGACTTGTAGAGGATGTGGAAAGGAATCTGGACAGCTATGTGATAGACCATGTGGGTGACTCGGGAGTTCTTGAACAGTTTGCTGAGGCAAAATGGTATTCACCGTTCCCACAGCTTCAGACCACAAAGCGGCCGGATGTGGCGGTAAATGCGCTCCTAGAGGGGAGGGTGGTGGTGCTGTGCGATAATTCACCGATAGCAATAATACTGCCAACCACCATGAACAATTTTTTAAAAACCGCAGATGATTACTATAACAGAACGATAGCGGCAAGCTTTGCCAGATTGATAAGGTACGTGGCAGCCTTCATGTCATTTACATTGCCGGGGCTTTATCTGGCGGTCACAAATTTTCATACACAGATACTGCCGACACCTCTCATACTGGCATTTTATGAAGCCAGACTCGGCTGCCCGTTTCCGCAGCTCATAGAGGTGCTCATGATGGAGCTGTCCTTTGAGCTGCTTCGCGAAGCCGGCATAAGACTTCCCGGAGCAATGGGAAACACGATAGGCATAGTCGGAGGCCTCATAATCGGACAGGCAGCAGTGGATGCAAATTTAGTAAGCCCTATAGTGGTCATTCTTGTTGCATTCACCGCACTCTGTTCGTTTGCCATACCGAGTGAAGAGTTTGCATTTTCATTTAGGATACTCAAATTCGCTGTAATAATGATGTCGGCATGGCTTGGATATTTTGGATTTTTAATAAGTCTGATGGTGATACTTTTGCATCTCGCAAAGCTTAAAAGCTGTGGTTACCCATACATGATGCCATTTGTGGGCAGCGAGCTGACAGGCGGCGAGGATGAAAAGGACAGTATCATACGATTTCCGCTTCGCAGACTATGGAGGCGGCCTGTATTTGCAAGAGAAAAGGAGTGCAGGAAGCTGAAAGAAAATCGGACAAAATAAGTTGATGAAAATGGTAAAATTGTATTATTGTAATTAAACAATACAAATGATAACATATATATTATGTATGAATTTGCGCGAAAGGGAGAGAGGTTATGGAACAAAAAAGAAAAGAAGAAATAAGAAAAAGTATAATTGCCTGTGACAATGATATAGTTAAACTCAGATCACAGGCTGAAAATCTTGAAGAAATCATAAAAAATCAAAAGTGCACGCAAAAACGTTTTGAGAGTGAATGCGATAAGTATGAAATCAAAAGGCAGAAAAAAAAGATAAAATTAGAGAATATGTCATGTTTAATACAGAATGTTAAGCTAGTTGAAAGATATGTAGGAAGAATGAGCGATCGAGTATCTGGCAATTGTTATAATGTTATCAGTAATAGATTATTGAATATGATGAAACAGATGGACAAAGAGATTCTTAATAATGAAAATATGTTAGAAGAAAAATATGACATGATTTCTTCAATAATGTATAAAAGACAAATCTTAAAGTATGAACTGAGGAGGTTGGGATAGTGGCAGTTATGAATCCTTTGGGAAGTAGAAATATAATTATTATTGATGATAATTATATAGGAGAGTATTCACAGGCATATATGGAGGTGGGAAAACAGATAGATGATATTATTATTAAATATATCGGAATATTAAAAGGGATTATAGATGATGGAAGTATGAAAGGACTTACTGCCGAAAAATTATATAGTTTTGCGGACACTGCAAGCATGTTACTATTTAAGACAGCAGGAGTTTTGTGCGATAACAATAAAAGCAATATGCAAAAATTTATACAGGATATTGATGAGGCAGACAGAGAAATTTACTAAGGAGAATATGTTATGAGCAATGTTTTACAAATTGATAGAAATGGTATTGATGAAGCTGTTAACGACTTACAGGAATTGATAAATGAAATAAATGAAGTTAATATTTCAAAAAGTAAGCAGGAAGGTGATGAAGGCATGGCCTACACTGCCATACAAGAGGGAGAAAAGATAATTGAAAATGTAAAGACGGATTTACAAGGTCTTATACAGGCAACGGCTGATTTTATCGTAAAAATAAATGGTAATTTTGAAGATACAGACCAGAGATGTGCTGAACAGATAAAAGGAGAAGTAAAATAAAATGGGACGAATAAGAAAATTTACACAGGAGGCTTATGATGCGTTGCAGTCAGGAGTTTCAGATGATGGTGAGATACTGGATTTTTTTAGCGATATACCATTAAATATATCGAATTTTTTTAATTCGCTTGAACTTGAAGATGATTTGTCAAATTTTCAAAGCTATCTAAGAGATATATCAGATTTTGAGAATTATACAGCAAAAAAGATTGATGATATTTTTAGGGATGTAATTAATGTTGATGAAACTTATGCAACAATATTTAGAGATTTTAATGATAGGATGACAGATTTTGATACTATAATTAATAAATTAAAAGAGTCAATTTCAGATGTGAATTTTGAGAATAACTTTTCAAAAGATGGATTTATAAATTCGCTTCCAAAGGAAACAGAGAATATAATAGGAGTAAATTGGAAAAATATATTAGATAAAGATGCCGATGACATATCAGATGAAGAATACAATATGATTGCGGAATATATTATTAAAAATGGTGATGCCGACATTTTAGAGGAAATTCTGGTAGATTGCTATACGATTAAGAAACCAAAGAACGGAGAAAGAAATCCTGTTGTTTTTGATAATGGTATTGAAGGAAAGACAGAAAAGTATTGGTACTCTTTAAATAAAAAATATAATGGGTTATCTGCAGCTATAAACAGGGTTACACAAATATGGATTGCAATAGGATATACATCAGAAAGTGATGAAAGAAATAGATGGATTTCTACAGCAGCACAGTATAATACTTTTTTTAAAGAGTTTGGTAAAAATAAAGACCTGGTTATGGTAAGAGAAATAAAGCTGGATGGTACTATAAAAGAGTTAAATTCTAATCTTATTGATATTAAAAATAATAAAGCCGGAGATTTGACTGCTGTGTATTATCCATATTTTTCACAGCCAACAATAATAGAAGGAGAAGTCAACAATAAAAAAGTAATGACCACTTCATTTGCTGGATTTGATCAGGGAGGACAGGATGATCTTGCGAACAAAGGGATAAAGTACATAAGGGCAAATGCAGGAGTTGATAAAAATACAAATATGCTTGGTACGCTGTCGGATAGTGTAGTAAATCAGATAACATCTTCGCTAATTGGTAAAATCCCGGGGTCTGGGATTATATCGTCAGTTTGTGATATTTGTGATAATAGTGAGAGTAAATTAGAAACAGCGGAAACAATATCGGTGAGTGAATTTGCCAATCACATTGGTTGGATTGTTGATGAATTTGGACTAATATGTGTTGCAAATGATGTAAATGAAAATCCAGAGACGTGTAAGATGTATTTATATCCAGGACCAGAAACGAAAAAGATTGTTGAATCCTATAATAAGTACATGAAAGAGCATAGAGATTTTGCGATTGAAATTGGATATCCTAAAGATGGGATAAATATGTCTTGGTTTAATAAAACTAAAAAATATGAAGATATATATATTATTCTAAATAGTATAAAAATAATGAATAGAGATCCTTTGATTTTTAATGTGATTGAAAATTATAATGAGGGGGAATAGTGGTATGATAAAAAATTTTTATAAAAAAAAGAATAATCTATATATAATGTTGGTAATACTTGTGGTAATATTCGTGGTGATACTTGGATATATATACATGAATCGTCATGTAAAATTTAAAGACTCCAACATGGCATATGAGATAAGCAGAACAATTGGACCAAACGTTAATCCAGAGAATGTAAAATATAAAGATGTATATGCTATAAAGGAATTGAATATAGGTTTTCCAGGAAAGTATGATACTTTAGAAGATATAAAACTTTGTAAAAATTTGAGGATATTAACAATAAATGGTGGAGGCGATAAATGGAAGCCATTAAAAAAAGAGGAAGACATTGATTTTTTATTATATGAGCAGGCACAAAAGTATCAAAAAGAATTATCAGATATAGTCCCAAGTTTGAAAAGAATAGAAATTTTTTCTTTTTCAAATTATTTGGAAAACTGTAATATTTCAAATTTTGATTTTTTAGCAAAATGCTGCAATATGAAAGTTATTAAGATTTACGATAGTACAGTTAGTGATTTCGGTTTTCTCAAAAATTGTTCAAAGGTAAAAGAAATATACTTATGGGGTAGCAATATAAAAGATGCAGATGATCTAAAATCGCTAAAGAATCTGGAAACGATATGCATATATGATACCCCTTTGTCAAAAGATGAAACTGAGGTAGAAAGCCTGTGTAAGGCATTTCCAAATGCAAAGATATTCATAAGTGAGGATAAGGTGCAGAATATTGACATAAAAGAGGAATAGGGGATACCAGGATAAAAATGATAGATTAAGAATTGTATATTAATTGTATTTTATAGCCATACTTTACTTTGAAAGGAATTAAAGTATGGCTATAAATATGGGTAAAAGAGATACATTTGCACAAAACGAAAGCATATCGCCCCGCCAGCTATACAGACTATACGTCTTTAATCTGCTTGGAGTCGGCACACTGGTGCTTCCAAACAATCTGGCGAAGCTTGGAAAGTATGCTTTTATCTCAATCGCACTCGGAGTTTTCATGGCATGGCTATTTATGTGGATAGTAAGCGAGGTACGTGAACGCAGGAAAACAATATATGACAGAAGCATTGATAAAACAAAATATGCGAAAATGTTAATTTATGATTTAATTATTGCGATATACGAGCTGTCACAGGCTGCATTTCTTGCATGGATATTTGTAAAGCTGATACGTGACAGCCTTATACCGGATGAGTCATTTACAGTTGTACTCCTTGTGATAATGGCGGTATGCGCTTATGCGCTAAGTGGCGGAGTGGAGTGCCGGGCCAGGGTATACGAGGTAGTATTTTTCTTTGTGCTGATACCGCTTGCCGCTATGCTTTTGTTTGCGCTATCGGATATGAGATTAGACTATCTGATGATTAAGGACAGAGTCGGTGTGGACTTTGGCATAGCGGATATATTTGCGGGCGCATACTATGTGTTTGCAGCATCCATTTCCGTGTTCAATATACTGTTTGTAAGGGAGCGCACTGCCTCACAGATACGAGGGAGTGTGAGTAAAGCAATATTCACATATGCAGGCATTCTATTTTTATTGTATGCAGTATTGCTTGGAAACTTCGGAAAATATTCACTGTCGGAAATAGAATTTCCGGCTGTCGTACTGATGAGTGATGTGCAGATAAAAGGCAGCTTCTTCAAGAGGGCAGATGCACTGATGCTGTCGGTGTGGTTTTTCACGCTGTTTTCAGTACTCAATATGAGCCTTTATTATGCGGTTTTAAGATGTGAGAATTTTGCTGAAAATATGGGGAAAGTTATATTTACATTTAATAAAAACCAACATTCCTGCAGCAATAAGCAATTTGGCTCTGACAGACAGAAAAGCCATGGCAAGGAAAAGAGCACTATGAGAAGCTGGTGCATCATTTTTGTCATAGCAGTCACAGTGACCTTAGCATATATTCTTGAAAGTGGAGATGAAATCGTGAAAAAATATCTTGGATTTTTAATGTGCATAGCGATACCGGTCATAGTAGTGCTGACGATAGGTCTCATGCTCACCGGCTGCAGTGCAGTGGAACTTGAGGAGCGCTGTTTTCCGACACTTGCGGCGGTCGATATTGTAGATGTAGATACTGACGAAATAACCGATAAAGAAGTAACTGATAACAAAGCATATGTTAGCCACAGAGATGTTTCGGCAAATGAAAATAGCGGATATATAGAGTTTTATTATAACATGGACAAATCATACGAACCGGAATATGCAGATGATATAAAAACAGCCGTGGATAGCTTCGAGGATCGGCTGTCACAAAAAGCCGATACCAATCATTTGAAGGTGATTTTAATAGGAAAAACACTTAGAAAAGATAAAGCAGCTTATTCAGACTTCATGGAATATTGCAAGACATCAAAAAAATTTCCGAGAAACACATATGTGTGCATAGCAGATGATATAAACGATATCTTTGATAACATGGGTGATTATTATGAGCAGAAAATAAATAAGGAGAATCATGAGGATGGTGAACCGATAATTACACTTGGTACCTTGCTGGATGACTATACGAATGAAATTCATGAAATCCGGTAAAATTTTCAAAAAAGATGAATAAGCTCGTCAAATAAGGCAATACTTGTTTACATGAGAAAGAAAATAATAATAACAACCATAGCAATAATATCCATTACGGCAGCGATAGCTTCAAAAAATCATACACCTGCCGCAAACACCAATAGTATAGCGTGTACAGCCGACATGCAAAAATCCATCGCCGGCAAAATCCTGCGTTTTCACGTGCTGGCAAACAGCGACAGCGAAGCAGACCAGAATGTGAAAAAGCAGGTGCGCGATGCAGTAGGGGCTTACATAGAGCCATATCTGCTGGAGTGCGAAAATATCGAAGAAACCAGAGCCACCGTAAATGACCATATGGACGAAATAATAGCGGTATCAAAGGAGACGCTTGCAGCAAACGGTTTTACATATGGCGCATCGGCAGAGCTTACACACACCGATTTCCCGGAAAAGACGTATGGGGACTATACATTTCCTGAGGGAAATTACGAGGCGCTTGAAATAACACTGGGCGATGGAGCCGGTCATAACTGGTGGTGCGTGCTGTATCCAAACATGTGCTTTAGAGGCAGTGTGTACGAGGTGGTAGAGGACGAAGCAAAGGAAAATCTTAAGGAGGTACTCACTCCGGACGAGTATGAGAGCATATTTGACAGTGGAAAATATGAAATAAAACTAAAAATCCTTGATATTTTCAGATAAAACAGTTAGTATATTCATGCTGAAAAAATATATTAAAAGAAAATATGTGATGAGAAATTATTAAAGCGTGAATTAATTTAGATATGCAAGAGGATAAGGAGAAAGAAATGACAAAGGATGTAGTAGTATCATTAAAGGGCCTGCAGCTCGCACCGGATCAGCAGTCGGATGCGGTAGAGGTGATTGCCCCGGGAGAGTATTATATAAGAAATAACAAACACTATGTGCTTTTTGAGGAGATAATGGAGGGTGAGACCCAGACACTCAAAAATATGCTTAAATTCAATGACAATTATCTTGAGTTCACCCGCAAGGGACCTATGAGTGTACATATGATATTTGAGAAGGGAAAGAAAAACCTGACATATTATTATACACCGTTTGGAAGTATCCAGATAGGTATTGATGCCACAAGCATAGAGGTAAAGGAGACTGAGGACGAGATAAGGGCAGAGGTAAAGTATGCACTTGATGTCAACTATGAATTTGTAGGCGACTGTCACATCAATATAGCTGTGAAGAAAAAAGGCGCAGCAGTCAAAATTGCATAAAAGTCTGCCAAGCCTATGGGGTAAAAAATATATAAAGCATATATGGATAAAGCATATAAAAAACAGAGCATGTGAGGATGAAAGCCATCCCACATGCTCTGTTTATGTACATGAAAATTAAATCATGATATTATTTCTGCTTAGCCTTTTTGGCTGCCTCTTTAGCAGCTTTTCTTTCAGCCTTTGCAGCCTCTTCAGCCTTGAGCTGTTCGTTGGCCTTGCTGTAGTTTTCTGCCATTCTTGCACGGAAGCCTTTTTTCTTCTTAGGCTTCTCAAGAGGTCCTCTGATACCGCGGACAGCTGTGATGTAGATACCGCTGACAGAAGCCTTAACTTCTTTCTTTAAAGGAATCTCATCAAAAATCTGCTCGTCTGCGATAAGAGACATGACTCTTGGTCCGACCTTGGCCTTGACTACAGGCAGCTTTGAGCGGCGCATAAGCTTTGGTGTCTGCTCAATAATCTGCTGTGGGAGACCGGCATCCTTTAGCTTCATACGCTTTTTGTCAATGATTAGCATATTGACTGTCTGTGATGCAGCAGCTATCTGTTCGTCCTGCTCTTCCTTTCTTTTTTGTGCTTTTTTACCGAGGATTGTTAATACTATAAATGCTACCACAAGCACTACTGCGATAACAATAAGTACGATTAATGCTGGATTCAAAACGTATCCCTCCTAAAAATTTGCTTATTTAAATTAATTCTATCAAATATGCTAAAAAAAATCAATCTTTATTGCAAGAATAGGTAAAACCGTAGTATAATAGAACTATATTTTGGAAAACTCTTTAGAAGACGCAAAGGGGTATTTATTAATGAAGAAAATTGCTCTTCTGGCTGATGGCTGGAGAAGATATGTAATATATTCGTGGGTTGAGGGTATCATGGGAGGCTCTAAAGAGCTGGGACTGGATGTGTGCCTGTATTTTTACAACACCAACGGAACCTGGAGTCAGGATTCAAAGTTTAACAAAGGCGAATATGCGCTGAACGATTTGCCTGATTTAAACAGCTTCGACGGAGTGGTATTTGACTGCACCAATACGACCAACCTGGATGAGATACAGTATATGGTCAGAAAGCTTCAGTCGGTAAATGTGCCGGTAGTGAGTATCGGGTATAAGGTTGATGGGTTTTACTATGTAGGCAACGATAATAAGAGGCTGTTTCGCAAGGTAATGGATCATATGTACTATGCGCATGGCTGCAAAAGCTTTGTGTTTGCAGGTGGTCCGCCGTATCATTATGAGAACAGAATGCGTTTTGAGGCCTTCAAGGAGGCTTTAAGTGATTATGGCATACCACTTACAGCTGATATGTACATGTTTGGTGATTTTGATTATCAGACAGGTGTCAGGTATATGAGTGATTGGCACGAGAGCAAAAAGCCGTTACCGGATGTCTTTTTATGTGCAAATGACAATATAGCAGCAGGACTGTGTGCGACAGCAGAGGTTCTTGGATACAAGGTACCACAGGATTTTAAGGTCACAGGCTTTGACAATCTGGATAAGGCTGCGTATTTTAACCCACAGATTACAACAGTGGATAACAACAGGGGCAATATAGGCAGAAATGCTCTTGAGATATTTAAGGCGCTTTGGAATGGCACGGGCGATGCTTCTGATAAATACCTTGATTCTGAGTTTATACCGGCTGAGAGCTGCGGATGCCCTAATACCGGCAGAGTGGATTATCGTAATTACATAAAGAATATTATCAAAGGCTCCGTTGCAAGAGAGCAGGAGGAGGATGCAGTAATGATCCTCCAGAAAGAGCTCGAGGAGTGCAATGAATACTATGATTTGTTTGAGAGATACTCTGACTATATACAGAGCATGAAGTGTGACGGAGTGTATGTGGTCGGTGTTTCTGATCTGGCAGCTGCAAGGAACAATGCACACTTTAGGAAGCATGGCTATGATATTGACGACGAGGTTGTACTCTATGCGGATGACAAGGACAATGGAAAGCTTGAGTTTAAGAGTGTAAATGACCTTATGCAGTACATGCAGAGTGTAGATAAAAACACCTGCTATATGTATTGCTCGCTGCATTTCCGGGACGAGATAGTGGGCTATGTAATACTCAGGAATCCAGAGTTTTTGTACGACCATCCTGAGCAGTTTGATATACAGTCTGCCCTGCTCAAGAGGCTTGAGAATCTTTTTAAGCAAAAGGTACTTGAGAATACAAATAATGAGCTTAAGAATCTCTACAACCATGATGCGCTCACAGGCCTATACAATCGTGTGGCATGCAATGAGATGGTCATTCCTATGTTTGCTGAGCTTGAAGCTCAAAATGTCGGCTGCACCATAGTATTTCTCGATGTGGATGATTTCAAGGATATAAATGATACCTACGGACACCAGTACGGTGACGAGCTTTTAAAGACTGTGGCGAGGGTGCTTGATGAGCAAAAGCCTGAGGGAAGTATGGTATATAGATTCGGTGGAGATGAATTTATCGTGTTTATCCCCGGGGACAGACATGACACTGCTGAGAAGTATATAAAGCGCGTGTATGATATCATGGAGCAGCACAGCCTGTTTATCAGTCACGGCATCATATATACGAGGCCGGGCAGTGGTAAGAGTTTTGACGATTATCTCGTAAGTGCTGACACAAAGATGTATCAGCTTAAGCAGCAGCACAAGCAGAAAAAGGATAGCAATTTCTTAAAGGGAGTGGATATTTCATCCGTTCCTATGATGGTTGACAATAATATACAAATAATGGATAGGGAAGGTCATGTGTGCAGGGTATTTGATTTTTTAAAGCTGAATAATGTAAATTCAGTCCGTCTGCGCATATGGAATGAGCCTGATAAGGTGCCGGAGTCTAAGGGGTATTGCAGTCTTACATATGTTCTCGAGATGGCTCATGTCATTAAAAAATACAAAATGCATTTTCTGCTTGATTTTCATTATTCAGATTACTGGGCAGATCCGGGACAGCAGAATAAGCCTGATGCGTGGAAGAATTTAAGCTTTGATGAGCTGAAGGAGGCAGTGCACAAGTACACATATGATGTGCTATACAGATTAAAAATCATGGATTGTGCGCCGGATATGGTTCAGATTGGCAATGAAATAAGGAGTGGTATGCTGTTTCCGGATGGTGCAGTGCCACAGTACAGGCAGCTTGCTGCGCTTGTAAATGAGGGAATCAGAGCTGTCAGGGAGCTGCTCCCGGAGACAAAGGTCATGATTCATCTGGATCAGGGAGGCAGATATAACTGTATTATGCCTTGGTTTGATTCTATGTTTAATGCGGGCATGCTGCCGATTGACGCGATTGGCCTTTCCTTTTATTCGTTCTGGCATGGTACATTCATGGATTTGAAGGATACTATGAGCAGGCTCATAAAATTATATAATCTGCCGGTTTATATTGTGGAGACAGCTCATCCGTGGAGGCATTGCAAGGGAGATCATATCCCGAAGGAACTCATGGAGACTGCAGGTCTTGATGCAGGCAGCGCAGAGCAGAAGAAGTCTCTTGAAATAATCATGCAGATAGCAGCAGAAGTGTCAAAGGATACCGGAAAGACAGGTGTATACTACTGGGAGCCTGTCGGTGTGCCTGGTAAAGGCATGGGAACCTGGTTTGAGAATATGGGTATGTTTGACGAGCATGGCAGGGCTTTGCCGGGCTGGGATGCAATCAGGGACTTTGATCCGAAAAATCCGCCGATTAAAGAGCTTGATAAGTATATTGAATCACTTTATGAGTATGAAGAAACACCGGAGGTGGAGGATTTCATGAAGCTTCTTATGATTCATGGAAATCTAATCTCAAATCCTGAATTTAAGGATGGATTTAATAATTGGCAGATTGAGACAAGCCTCGAAGAAGGACAGTATACACTGGGTAAGGATGGAGTGTTTATCTCTTCAGATGCCAATTTTGACTATTCGATAAGCCAGACGGTGGATATTGAATATACCGGTGAGTATATAGCAGCGGTTGACTATAGAGGAACCAATACAACAGGTGTCGAGGTCGAGCTGTTTATGGATGTGGAGGATGAAAGCGGCGTTCATACATATACAAGCGACATTTTCCCGGATGATATCAGGTTTGTGACACATCTGCTTAAGCCGGTAAGGCTGCAAAAGAATGCCAGGGTGACAGTAGGGCTTAGGATGCATACTCCTCCGGTGTTTGCAAAGATAAAGAAATTTTCACTCGTTGTAATTTAACCTGATATGTGATATTGTAGATAGGTATAGTGTTTTGCGGATGCGTTTTTGCCGTGGCAGGGCATTGTACATATAAATAACATGACTTACAGATTTCAGGAGGATTCCAATGAGTGAGAAAAAGAATACAGGTAAGAAGGCAGTCATAGCAGTGATTGTGATTGCACTTATCGTGGTAATTATTGCGCTTGTTGCTGTAATAAGCGGCAAGAGCAAAAAGGGTGGCTCAAAGAGCGCAACAGAGGCAGGCACCGAGGCCGGCAGCGAGACGATGCGAAGCGGACAGTTTGACATAGACTACGCAAAGCAGGTTACAAAGCTTGCAGACTATTCAGGTGTTGCAATTACAGTCTCAAACGATTATGAGATAAACGATACAGCAAAGCAGACATATCTGACCAATGTGCTTCAGTCATATGGTGCAGATGCGTACAAGCAGGTTACAGATCGTGATACAGTTGCAGATGGCGATTATGTCAAGGTTGATTATACAGGATATAAGGATGGCAAAGCATTTGATGGTGGCTCAGCTACAGATGTGATGCTTGATGTGACAAATAACAGCCAGGTCGGCGGTTCATCATTTATCGATGGATTTACAAAGCCTTTAATCGGAGCCAAGGTGGGTGACAAGGTTAAGGGTGACGTGACTTTCCCTGAGGATTATGGCAATGATGACCTAAACGGACAGACAGTTACATTTGAGTATACAGTAAAGGGCATTTACTCAGCAGATCCTGTTGCACTTGCTGATATGACAGACGAGCAGGTCAACACAGTGTTTGGAAAGGCCGGAGTGACAACAAATGCCCAGCTTACCACACAGATTGAGAAGGATTTGAAGCAGAAGCTCTACAGTGCTGAGGTGGACAAGATAAAGAGCTACATGATTGAAAACAGCACAGTCGAGATTCCTGATGAGTATCTACAGGCCAGACTCAATGAGTATATTGCTTCATTTACCAAGGAAAATGTCAAGGATGGACAGACACTTAAGAAATATTTAAAGTCCAACTACAACATGACAGTGGATCAGGCCACAGGGAAGTGGAAGGAGAATCTGACAGACCAGATAAAGACAGAGTTCATCTTTGGGCTTATAGCTGAGAAGGAAAATATCAAGATGGATGATGATGCCTTCAACAGCTATGTGGATTACATCGTATCAGCCAGCAATGGTCAGTTCAGCAAGGCTTCTGAGGTATACAAGTATTTTGGAAGCGGACACAAGGATGAGGGAAAGACATACCTTAAGAACCAGTACCTTGTAAACAAGGCTATTGATACAGTCACAGAGAAAGCAAATGTGACATTTGAGGATGGCAGTGCAGCGCCGGATACTTCAAGTGGCAGCGCGGATGCCGAATAATAACGATAAATATGCTGCCTGTGGTGATGCGCAGGCAGCTTAAATGGAGGATTAGATAATGGAACTTACAAACATACGCGAGATTTTCCGCAACAAGGACAAATTCGCTGACAAAGAGGTGACTATCGGAGGATGGGTCAGAAGCAACCGTAATTCAAAGAATTTTGGATTTATCGTGGTAAACGACGGTACATTTTTTGAGCCAATCCAGGTTGTATACGGAAATGGCTTAGACAACTATGATGAGGTTGGCAAGATCAATGTCGGAGCTGCAATTATCGTAAGAGGTACACTTGTGCTCACTCCGGATGCAAAGCAGCCATTTGAGATTCAGGCCGCAGAGGTGACTGTTGAGGGTGCATCCACACCGGATTATCCTCTGCAGAAGAAGAGACATACATTTGAGTATCTTCGTACAATCTCACACTTAAGACCTCGTACCAATACTTTTGAGGCAGTTTTCAGAGTGCGCTCACTCTGCGCATATGCTATTCACAAATTTTTCCAGGAGAGGGATTTTGTGTATGTGCACACACCGCTTATCACAGGAAGTGACTGTGAGGGTGCAGGAGAGATGTTCCAGGTGACCACACTTGATTTGAATAATCTCCCTATGACAGAGGATGGAAAGGTGGATTTCTCAAAGGATTTCTTTAATAAGCCTACCAACCTTACTGTTTCAGGACAGTTAAACGGCGAGACATATGCTATGGCATTCAAGAATATCTACACCTTCGGACCTACCTTCCGTGCGGAGAATTCAAACACCACACGTCATGCGGCAGAGTTCTGGATGATTGAGCCTGAGATTGCTTTTGCAGACCTTGAGGATGATATGATGCTTGCAGAGAGCATGCTCAAGTATGTTATCAACTATGTGCTTGAAAATGCACCTGAGGAGATGGCATTTTTCAACAATTTCGTGGACAAGGGACTCCTTGACAGATTAAGAAATGTTGTTGAAAATGATTTTGCCCGTGTGACATACACAGAGGCTATCGACATCCTTTCAAAGCACAATGACAAGTTTGATTACAAGGTATCATGGGGCTGTGATTTACAGACAGAGCATGAGAGATACCTTACAGAGCAGATTTATAAGCGCCCTGTATTTGTCACAGATTATCCGAAGGAGATAAAGGCCTTCTATATGAAGCTGAATGACGACGGAAAGACCGTTGCAGCAGTTGACTGTCTCGTGCCGGGAATCGGAGAAATCATCGGTGGAAGCCAGAGAGAGGATGACTACGACAAGCTTCTTGCCAGAATAAATGAGCTTGGACTTTCAGAGGATGACTACAAGTTCTACCTTGACTTAAGAAAATACGGCTCTGCAAGACACGCAGGCTTTGGACTGGGCTTTGAGAGATGCGTAATGTATCTTACCGGCATGGGCAATATCCGTGACGTTATCCCATTCCCTAGAACAGTTAATAACTGTGAGCTGTAATCACGAATGAATTTCATACATGAATAATTACCGCCCTTTGCACATATATATGATGTGTGGAGGGCGTTTTTATGTGGAGAAAAATCAAAGGTCCTGTGATAACAATATGTATCATGCATCTTACGGCGCTTTTGTGCCTTATCATACTTTCTATAGTACAGTGCTTTGTCGACATGGCGGAGTGGATAAAGTTTGCACTTGCCATGGCGGTCAATATAGTGGTGGGGCTTGTGTGCGGATTTTTGCTCAAATGCTGCTTTCACCGCAGACGTTTTATCCGGGTGACGGTCGTAGCATACTGGATAACGTATGTGATAGCAACAGTGGTCATAGATATAGGTGAATCAAAAAATATATTCGAGCTTTTGATAATACTCCTTCTGGTAATGTTTTCAGCGCTTGTTTTTCGCTAAAAAAGGACTTTTCATATTGATAATGCTGTGATATAATGTTGAAAGCAAATATGATGTGTCAATGAGACATCGTTAAATGAAAAGGAGATAAAAATGAAACACGTAAAGACATTAAATACAAGAAAATTACAGAACACAGTTAAAAAGGGCGGATGTGGCGAGTGCCAGACATCATGCCAGTCAGCTTGCAAGACATCTTGTACAGTTGGAAACCAGACTTGTGAGCAGTACAAATAGTCATAGGTGAAGCGGATTTAAAGAGTGTGCGCTGATAGGTGCACACTCTTTTCGCAGTGTAATTTTAAAATGTGTATAGAAAGAGAGGAATATTGTAGTGGTTCATCAGTACAAGAACAACGGCTATAATATTGTCTTAGATGTCAACAGTGGCGCAATCCATGTGGTGGATGATGTCACATATGACGTTATTGAGCTGTTTGAGGACAACTCAGCTAAGGAGATTATTGAAAAGCTTGTGGACAGGTATCCACAGACGGAGATAGAAGAAGCAATACAGGAAGTAAATGAGCTTAAGGATAATGAAGAGCTCTTCACAGAAGATACATACAAAGAGCGTATCATAGATTTCAAGAAGCGCCAGACAGTTGTAAAGGCACTTTGCCTTCACATAGCGCACGACTGCAACCTTGCCTGCAGATATTGTTTTGCAGAGGAGGGCGAGTATCACGGCAGACGAGCTCTCATGAGCTACGAGACAGGAAAACAGGCACTTGATTTCCTGATTGCCAATTCAGGCAGCAGGAGAAACTTAGAGGTAGACTTCTTTGGAGGAGAGCCTCTTATGAACTGGGATGTGGTGAAGCAGCTTGTGGCATATGGAAGAGAGCAGGAGAAGCTTCATGACAAGCATTTCAGGTTCACACTCACCACAAACGGTGTGCTTTTAAATGACGAGATTATGAAGTTCGCCAACAAAGAGATGGACAATGTGGTCCTTAGTATCGACGGACGCAAGGAGGTTCATGACCGCATGAGACCTTTCAGAAAGGGTGCCGGCAGTTATGACCTTATTGTTCCGAAATTCCAGAAGTTTGCGGAGAGCAGACATCAGGACAAGTACTATGTGAGAGGTACATACACACATTTCAATACTGATTTTTCAAAGGATGTGCTTCATCTGGCTGATTTAGGCTTCAAGCAGATTTCGGTTGAGCCTGTGGTGGCACAGCCTACAGATGAGTATGCACTTAAGGAATCTGATTTACCTGTGCTCTTTGATGAGTACGACAGACTTGCAGCAGAGATGGTAAAGAGAAACAAGGCAGGAAACGGCTTCAATTTCTTCCATTTTATGATAGATTTAGAGGGAGGACCTTGTGTATATAAGCGTCTTTCCGGCTGTGGCTCAGGAACTGAGTATCTGGCAGTGACTCCATGGGGAGATTTATATCCATGCCACCAGTTTGTGGGCAATGAGGACTTCCTTATGGGTAATGTCTGGGATGGCATCAAGGCCACTGACATCCAGGATGAGTTTAAGTGCTGTAATGTTTATGCCAAGGAAAAATGTCGCAACTGTTTTGCCAGATTCTATTGCAGCGGTGGCTGTGCCGCCAACTCATACAACTTCCACGGCACAATCACTGATGCCTATGATTTAGGCTGCGAGCTGCAGAAGAAGCGTATAGAGTGCGCTATCATGATTAAGGCAGCAGAGGCTGATATGGCAGATGATGCACAATAATTTGAATTTGTCACGGGAAACGGATAGCGGTATTTGTGACCCGTGTGCGAATATATTTGCCATCTGTATACCTATATGGATGGTAGCAAAATGACAGGAAGGTATAAGAAAATGAAAAAAGGAAAGAGTTGGGTGATTATCCTTGTGGCAGTCATTTGTATCGGCTTGCTGGGCTGGTATTCCACTGCAGTAATCACCGACACAAAGCAAAAGCAGGAGGCAACTGCTAATGGTGAGAGCACCAAGGATAAGGATTATCAGAATATCAAGCTTGGTCTCGACCTCTCAGGTGGTGTTTCAATCACCTACCATATCAAGGACAAGAATCCTTCAGACAAGGATGTAAATGATACTATCGCAAAGCTCGAGGAGCGTGCAGAGAGCTACACAACAGAGTACTCTGTATACAAGAGCGGGGATGACCGTATCACTGTAGAGATTCCGGGTGTTGACGACCCTAACAAGGTACTCGAGGATCTTGGAAGTCCGGGATCACTGTACTTCATCGCCCAGTATGACAGTGACGGAAATGCCAACTATACACAGGACACATCGGTTGAGGGCGGCTACAAGCTCAACTATGATATTGACACCTTAAAGGCCAATGGCTCAGTCATCCTCGATGGTAACGATGTAAAGGATGCAAGCGCCCAGTATGACCAGTCATCATCTACATCAACCAAGGAGCCTGTTGTTTCATTAAAGCTCAAGGATAAGGCTATTGACACATGGGCAGATGCCACAAAGAAGGCAAAGGATGCAGGACAGTCAATCGGTATATACTATGATGATCATTTCATCAGCGTTCCTACAGTAAGCGCCGTTATCTCAGATGGTAACTGTGTAATCAACGGAATGAAGGATTACGACGAGGCAACAAGCCTTGCAACATTTATCCGTGTCGGAGCCATCAACCTCCAGCTCGAGGAGTTAGAGTCAAATGTTGTTGGCGCACAGCTCGGTGGAACAGCGCTCACAAATGCAGTAAAGGCTGCAATTATCGGAATTATCTTAATCATGATATTCATGATTGTGCTCTATGGTATACTCGGTGTGGTTGCATCTATCGGACTTGCACTCTACTCAATGCTTACAGTACTGTTTATTTACTGGTTTGAGATTACACTTACACTGCCGGGTATCGCGGGTATCATCCTTGGTATCGGTATGGCAGTAGATGCAAACGTTATCGTATTTGCCCGTATCCGTGAGGAAATCGCAGGTGGCAAATCAGTGCTTGCTGCAGTAAATGAGGGCTACAAGAAGGCTCTTTCAGCCATCCTCGATGGACAGGTTACAACCTTTATCGCAGCACTTGTGCTTATGGTGCTCGGTTCAGGTACAGTAAAGGGCTTTGCATACACACTTATGATTTCAATTATTCTGTCACTGTTTACAGCTCTTTTTATTGCAAAATACCTTACAAGAGCATTTTACGGTGTCGGTGTCAGAGCTGAGAAGTTCTACGGCAAGGCAAAGAAGAGAAAGGTTATCAGATTTGTACAGAACAGAGTTAAATACTTTGTTATCTCAGGTGTAGTTATACTTGCAGGTATCGGCGGTATGATTTATTTCGGTGCTACAAGCGGCAATGCATTAAACTACAGCCTTGAGTTCGTAGGTGGTACATCAACCACAGCAGACTTTGGCAAGGATTATACAGCCGCAGAGGTTGAGAAGGACATCGTGCCTTCAGTATCAAAGCTCCTTGGCAATAGTGCAGTGCAGGTTACTACAGTCCAGGGCAGCCATGATGTCACATTAAAGACACGTACACTTTCACTCGATGAGAGACAGGATCTCGCAGCTCTTCTTGAGAAGGATTTCAATGTTGATGCATCAACTATAGAGACTCAGAGTATCAGCTCAACAATCAGTGGAGAGATGAGAACAAACGCTGTAAAGGCAGTTATTATTTCATGTATTTTCATGCTGTTATATATCTGGTTCAGATTCAAGGACATCAGATTTGCTTCAAGTGCTATCCTTGCGCTGGTACATGATGTGCTTGTTGTAGTCACAGCATATGCACTTATCAGAATCTCAGTCGGCAGTACGTTTATCGCATGTATACTTACAATCGTAGGTTACTCAGTCAACGATACAATCGTTATCTTTGACCGTATCCGTGAGAACCTTCACGGTATCAAGAAGTACTCAGCAGATGAGCTTGCTGATATAGCAAACGAGTCCCTTACACAGACACTTTCACGAAGCATCAATACTTCGCTTACTACATTTGTTATGGTATTGTTACTCTTTATCTTTGGTCATACATCAATCAGAGAGTTCTCATTACCACTCATGGTAGGTGTGCTTTGCGGAACATATTCTTCAATCTGCATCGCTACAGAGCTGTGGTATGTTATGAAGCTTTATCTGGGCAAGAGCGCCATCAAAAAGCAGGCGGCTGCACCGGCTAAGGTTTCTAAAAAAGCTAAGAATTAATAATTAATTTATGGCCCGGCCTTTAAAGGCTGGGCTATTGTTTTTTGTGGACTTATTAATATATGCAGATATGTTTATATATTTATAAATTTATGTGCGGAGTAATAGAATGGAGCATTATTTATATGAAAATTTTTCTGATTTATCTGCTTCTTATGAATATAGCAGGCTTTGCTGCGATGGGAATTGACAAGTGTAAGGCCAAGGCACACGCATGGCGCATCCCGGAGAAGACATTATTTGGGCTCAGCCTGCTGGGCGGAAGCGCCGGTACCTGGGCGGGGATGTATGCCTTCAGGCACAAGACAAAGCATTGGTATTTTGTAAAGGGGATGCCGCTTATTTTCTTTATCCATGTGGTTATTGCATGTGTTATCTACAGGAATTTCTATTAGAAATTTCTATTAGAAATTTAATTATACTAGGTAACAAAATACTTAATGTAGGTAAAAAGTAACAAAAAAATGTAGCATATAAGTACATAATTGTGTATAATAGATAACAGATACCAGGTACAAAACCACTACACAACTATCAAGGAGGGCAAAATAATGTGGGCATATGAAAGTGTATTTTATCAGATTTATCCGTTAGGCTTCTGTGGAGCACCATTTGAGAATGATGGTGTTTTGGAGCACAGAATTTTGAAAGTGAATGACTGGATACCTCATATCAAAAAGCTTGGGGCAGATGCAATCTATTTTTCACCGGTGTTTGAATCTGATACACACGGATATAATACAAGGGATTATACAAAAATAGACACAAGGCTTGGCACAAACGAGGACTTCGCACAGGTTTGTGACAATCTGCACAAGGACGGCATAAAGGTGGTGCTGGATGGTGTGTTCAATCATGTGGGAAGAGGCTTCTGGGCATTTCAGGATGTGCTTAAAAACAGAGAAAGCTCACCATATGTAAACTGGTTTGACCGTATAGCGTTCGATGGCAATTCAAACTATAATGATGGATTGTGGTACGAGGGCTGGGAAGGAAACTATGATCTGGTCAAGCTTAATCTGAGAAATGAGGATGTAATCCAGCATATCTTTTCAGCGATAAAGGGCTGGGTAGACAAGTTTGATATAGACGGGCTGAGACTTGATGTGGCATACTGCCTCGACCATGATTTCATCAGAAGACTAAGGGAGTTCTGCGACTCACTAAAGCCGGATTTCTTCCTGGTGGGAGAGACACTGCATGGTGACTACAACCAGATTATGAATGATGCAATGCTTCACTCGGTAACGAACTATGAGTGCTATAAGGGTCTGTACTCGAGCTTTAATTCCATGAATATGTTTGAGATAAATCATTCGCTTCTCAGACAGTTTGGACCGGAGCAGTGGACTCTCTACAAGGGTAAGCACCTGCTGTCATTTGTGGACAATCATGATGTGACAAGAGTGGCAAGCATACTGACCAATGAAAAGCATCTGCCACTAATCTATGCAATTGCATTTGGTATGCCGGGCATCCCTTGTGTGTACTATGGCAGTGAGTGGGGAGAGAAGGCAAAAAAAGAAGACGGTGACCCGGCTCTGAGGGCATGCTTTGAAGCGCCACAGTACAATGAGCTGACTGAATGGATTTCAAAGCTCGCAGAGGCAAAGAAGCAGTCAAAGGCACTCTGCTACGGTAATTTCTATTCGGTTGTGCTCACAAACGGCCAGTGCGTTTTCGGTCGTGAATGTGATGGCGAAAAGGTATTCGTGTGCATCAATGCCGCAGGCCAGTCGTTTTTCGCGGGCTTTGATATGGGAAAGGGTGATGCCACAGACCTGATTACAGGTGAGCAGGTTACATTAAACGGTGGCCTTGAGCTGCCACCTTACAGTGCATACTTTTTGAGATAACATTTGTATGGACAATAAAAGAAATAATAGAAGAAAAAATGAAAGAAAAGAGCTCATATGTGCTGCCACAGCCGTAGTGGTACTTTACACAGCTATGGAGTCGATAGGCATCACATGCCCCATTAAGTTTATCACCGGAATATCATGTGCAGGCTGTGGCATGTCGAGGGCATGGATGGCATTTTTACACCTTGATATAGCAAAGGCGTTTGCATACCATCCGCTTTTTTGGCTTGTGCCTATTGCGGTAATAGTTCTTTTGTGTAAATCTAAAATAAATATTAAAATTTATAAAATAATTATATTTACAATCATTATTATGTTTGCTATAGTTTATATGTGCAGATTGATATGGTCAGGCGATGATGTCGTGGTCTTTGAGCCGGAAAACAATATCCTGTTTCGTATCATCCGTATAATAAATAGCAAATAAAAAGGAGAAAGAAGATGTTTTGTGAGAAATGTGGAAAAGAAATTCCTGATTCAACAAAATTCTGTCCATACTGTGGAGCACCTGTTTCCAAGGCACAGGATTTTGTCAACAAAGCAGGAGAGGCCTTCAATGCAGCAGAGCAGGAGCTTGGAAGTGCATTTGATGAGGTAAAGCAATCCTTCACAGGAAACAGTGCAAACCAGCAGAATGCAGGTGGACAGTACAATGGAGGCTACCAGAACAACGGAGCCGGACAGTACAACGCAGGCTACCAGAATAATGGAGCCGGACAGTACAACGCAGGCTACCAGAATAACGGAGCCGGACAGTACAATACAGGCTACCAGAACAATGGTGGTCAGACTCCTCCGCCATACAGGGGAGAGAAGTTAAAGGATGACAGAGGTCTTGCCTCATACATCATCCTGTCTATTATTACATGTGGTATTTATGGATATTATTTCATCTACAAGATGGCTCATGATGTCAATATAGCATGTGATGGAGATGGCGAGAATACATCAGGTCTCGTAGCATTTATCCTGCTTTCAATGATTACATGCGGTATTTATGCATGGTATTGGTACTATAAGCTGGGCAACAGACTGGCAAATAATGCAGGCAGATACGGACTTGGCATTCAGGAGAATGGAACCACTGTTTTGATGTGGTGCATATTTGGTACACTTATCTGTGGAATCGGACCATTCATCGCTATGTATATCCTTATCAAGAACTCAAATATGATCTGCAATGCTTACAACAGGACACATGGACTTATGTAATTTGAGTTTTGATTTAATTTAATTAAATAATTTGATTATATTATTTCTAAGGTGGGAGGCAGTTTGCATTAAGCAGACTGTCTCCTTAAATTTTGTATATTAAATTAAACGGTAAATATTATTGAAAAAGGTCATTCAGACATTGACAAAAATTTGTCAAAGTGTTACTATTTTTTTATAAATTACGACAGAAATGTCGGTTATACATAGGTTTTTTAAGGAGGATTTATACAATGAGCGAGTTCAAAAATTTAACACTTGACGTAGCAGATCAGATTGCAGTACTTGCAATTTCAAGACCGGCTGCTCTTAATGCATTAAACAGTGAGACTCTTGATGAGTTAAATGTAGCATTAACAGAGATAGAGGCAAGAGACGATGTTAAGGTGCTTATCCTTACAGGTGGTCCTGACAAGAAGGGCAACGAGTTCAAGTCATTCGTAGCAGGAGCAGACATCTCAGAGATGGTTAATTTCACAGCACCACAGGCAAGAGCATTCGGAATCAAGGCTTCAGAGCCATTCTTCAAGCTCATGAATATGCGTCAGGTAACAATCGCAGCTGTCAATGGATTCGCACTCGGTGGAGGATGCGAGATTTCTATGGCATGTGATATCAGAATCGCTTCTGAGAACGCAATTTTCGGACAGCCTGAGACAGGACTTGGAATCATCCCTGGCTTTGGCGGTACACAGAGACTTGCTCGTTTAGTAGGAATGGGACGTGCTAAGGAAATGATCTTCACATGCGACAATGTAGACGCTGCAGAAGCATACCGCATCGGTCTCGTTAATAAGGTAGTAGCAAAAGAGGAACTTATGCCAACAGCTAAGGCTATGGCTGCAGAGATCATCTCTAAGGGAAGCTACGCAATCTCAGTTGCAAAGGCTGCTATCAACAACGGATATGATATGGATATCAAGAACGCTGTTGAGATGGAAGCAAACCTCTTTGGTGTTGTAAATGATACAAACGACAAGAAAGAGGGAATGGGAGCATTCCTTGAGAAGAGAGCTGCAAACCTCACAGATTTCTAAATAATGATTTGAATTATTTATTGTATATGAATTAAAATAGCCGGTGTGTTAAGCACCGGCTATTTTGTATGAAACAGATTGGGTATTCAAAGTTGTTGAGGGGCTGGTTTCGTGAGGGTACAACTTGAGGGGTTGTCGTGAGGGGCTTTCATGAGGGGCTGGTTTGAGGGGCTGAACATTATAAACATAATAAAAAACAGGGTTAATCAGTTATTAGCTGGTTAATCCTGTTTCTTTTTCGAAGTGCTATTGGCCCTTCTAGCCTTCTTCTCTTATGATATTTTTGCGGAAATATTTTTTACAAAGGAGGCTATATGAATAGTATCACAGATTTGCTTGACCTTGAAGATGCCAACATTTCTATCAGCTCTATCGACATTGAAGGTCAAACAAAAACAATCTATCTTGAAACAACTCCGGAAGCTCACTTCTGTCCTTGTTGTGGTTTCAGAATGCATTCCAGAGGAACCAAGAATAGAAAAATCAATCATCCAATACTTCAGGATAACTACAAACTTGTTTTAATCCTGAAGCAGCGTCGATGGCGTTGCACCAATCCTGATTGCCTTTACGACATCAGTGATTCATTCAAGTTTGTAAGCAAAAACAGAAGGACAACAAACGCAACAGATATGCTTATTGTTGATGCATATCGAAACCTGGCTGAATCGTCAGCATCTATAAGCAAAAGATTCCATGTGTCGGATACATATGCGCATGATGTATTTGACCGGTATGTAAAACTTGATCGACTTCCTCTTACAGATGCTATTTCTGTTGATGAGGTATTTCTGGATATGGACGACAACTGCAAGTATGCTTTAGTCATTCAGGATTTTCATACTGGAGAGCCTATTGATCTTTTACGAAGCAGACGAATGAATGTCACCGAACCATACTTTACATCAATTCCACCCGAGGAACGTAATTCCGTAAAGTATCTTATATCAGATATGTATAATCCATACATTTCTTATGTAGATAAGTACTTTCCAAATGCTGTTCCGGTTGTGGATTCTTTCCATGTGCTTCAATGGGTTACCCGCTCTATCGATAACTACATGCGACAGTTACTTAAGAAATACAAACAACGCGACAGGGAACTTCAAGAACAGTTAACTACTGACCCCATGCATCCTGTTCAGCTGTCCATCTCTGACGAAGTATACATCCTTCAGAAATATCGCTGGCTTATCCTGTCAAATCAGTCAAACATCCGCTATCACTCAGACCCTCGCATGGACCAGCACTTTCACGTTCTAATGAACACTTACGATTATGAGGATTGGCTTTTTCGCATTGATTCTAACCTTAAAGATTTCCGCGACCTTAAGGAACAGTACGTGTTATTCAACTCACGAAATGGCGGCAATCCGATTGCTGCACGTACTGAAATTGACGAATTAATAGTCGTCTACAAAAAATCATCATATGAAATGTTCAGAGATTTCGCCAACTTATTAGAAAAATATAAAGACCCTATCATCAATTCATTCATAATGGTTGAAAAGGTTGGTAATGGAAAGATATATGACAGCCGATTATCCAATGGTCCAATTGAATCAATCAACAGAAAAGTGAAAGATCTTAAGCGGTTAGGGCGAGGCTTTCGAAATTTTGAACATTTCAGAAATCGCTTCCTCTATGCCACACGGTCAGCTCCGGTTCTAAATGGAGTATCTGATTATAATTCTGTCACATATTTTGAAGAAGATGAATTTTAAGGAGGGTTCTATGGAAAACTATTGCGCTTTTAGCAAAGATCATAAATGTATACTCTGGCTCGATTATGAAATTACAAGACAAGAATTAGAAGAATGCCACACGTTGTGCCACGGAAACTGGATTGAGATTGAACACAAGTACAAATATATCCAAGAGCTACGACATCTCCTGAATGAGCACGGAATCCCTTATCCGGAAGAATACGAAATAGACTAACTATTATTTAAGGGTCTGGTGTTATACCAGACCCTATCTCATACCCTCAAGTTAGCCCCTCATGAAAGCCCCTCTTCTCAGCCCCTCACGAAGAACCCTCAACAACTATGCTATTTTTTATGCAAAACCCTCACGAAAGACCCTCAACAAGTTTGGCAAACCCTCAACAACTTTGATTATCCAACAGATTAGATTATTACTCTCACGATAAACATAGTATCAGATACACTGTACTGGCATTTGCCGCCCAGTCTCTCAGCAGTCTGTCTGATGCTTTTTGTACCAAGCCCATGCCCTCTTTCTGTTGCAACGGGCATATCGTTTATGAGCTTAGGCATTGTCGTTTTCATTGTTTTCGATGAAGGCAGCTATATTATTCAGAAAGTGTCTCATATCGTGGCGCAGCAGAGAAACATTTTTACCCCTTAAGTCTTTTTGACTTTATTATATAATCTTTTTTGTAAAGCGTAAACAACAGTCTTGAAAAAAGAATGAAACGTATCTATAATTAGAGTACTGTTCACATGGCAGTGTTAATATATAATTATAGATTTACAAGAGGGAAAAATGAAGTCAAGAGCAACACAGACCAAAGAACTGGATATGGTGAACGGACCACTCGCAAGGAAGATACTGATTTACTCCATACCGCTCATGTTCTCAAACCTGCTTCAGGTATTTTTCAATATGACGGATGTGGCAGTGGTGGGAAAATTTGCAGGTGCAAGAGCACTCGGCTCGGTCGGTTCCACGACAATCATCATCACACTCACAACAGGCATACTGCTTGGCATGGGAGGCGGTGTCAATGCTGTCACGGCACTGCACATGGGAGCAGAGGACTATCAGAGGGTGCATAAGACCGTCCACACATCGGTCATCCTGTGCTTTATAGCGGGACTTTTACTGTTAGTGGCAGGCCTGGCTTTTTCAAAGCCACTGCTTGAAGTGATGAATACAAAGCCTGAGCTTATAGACGGTGCTACAGCATATCTGATGATATATCTGTGCGGTTCGCCGGCGCTTGCGCTTTATAATTTCGGCAACGGTGTGCTGAGCGCAGTGGGAGATACAAAGAGGCCTCTCATATACCTGAGTATCTCAGGAATTATCAATATAGTGCTCAACCTGTTTTTTGTAATAGTGTGCAGACTCGGAGTGATAGGAGTTGCCATCGCAAGCATCATAGCACAGTATATCTCAGCGGCACTCATTATCAGGTTTCTCATGAAGACATACGGCAGCTACGGCCTGCGCATGAAGGATATAGCGATTGACAGGGATGCAGCTGCAGCAGTGCTTCGGATTGGAGTGCCGGCTGCGATACAGTACTCGCTCTTTGCCATAGCCAACATATGTATCCAGACATCCATCAACTCCTTCAGCCATGTGGTCGTGGAGGGCAATTCAGCCGCCACCAATGCGGATTCGCTCATCTATGACATGATGGCAGCATTTTACACTGCATGTACCAGCTTCATAGCGCAGAATCTGGGCGCGAGGAAAAAGGAAAGGGTGCTTAGGACATTTTTCATCACCCTGGCATACTCGTTTTTGATGGGACTGGTGCTTGGAGTGGCATTGTTTATATTCCAAAGACCGTTCCTTTTGCTCTTTACGAGTGATGATGCCGTGATACACTATGGACAGATCAGAATCGGTGTGATGGCATTCGTCTACTGTGTATCAGCCTTCATGGACAATGCCACAGCCGCCGCCAGGGGCATCGGAAAAAGTGTAGCACCTACCATCATAGTGGTTATGGGCTCTGTCGTATTCAGGATTATATGGCTGCTCACGGTGTTTGCGTATTTTAAGACACTGCAGTCCTTATATCTCATATACGTCATTTCGTGGACGCTCACCGCAATCGCCGGCAATATATACTTTGCGTACCACTATAGGAGAATTTAGCGGACAGCTACAATAAAACTGAATAGTAAGCGATAAAAAACAGTCAGACATATGTGAGAGATGTGCCCGGCTGTTTTTGCGGTTTCGCGGCTGTCTCTCTTTTATAATAGGATAATAGGAATTTGCCTGATATTTTTATTGCCCTTTTGCGGTTTTAATGCTACAATCAAGCCAAAGCATTATATTTCTGTTGAGCGACACCACAGTACACATTTTTATCGGTGCGTATCACTTTGAAGAGGGTAGAACCACTTAGTATTTTTCGACAAAGACATGGAAATTTTCAATGCTTTAAGTTACCTATCAATAGCAGGGAAAATGGATATGTCGATTGAGAAACATTATGTGAATGAAGCTGACTGGGGTTGTTGATGCTTTATATTGACAAGAAATTTTGTATCATGCGATATTCTATTCTTCTTGCTTACACAACTAAACAGGAGGAGAATAATGTCGGGAGAGACAAAAGAGGTTTTTGGCAGTAATTATGGCCAGAACGATGTAATCATCAACGGATTGATTGAAAAAATGACGCTGTTTGATGACAATCTGATGAGTCTTGTATTCGGGCAGAATATCGAGACAACGGAGTTACTGCTTCGCGTAATAATGGAGCGTGATATTAAGGTTATAGACGTCCGGGGGCAGGATGAATTAAAAAATCCAGTGATTGGTGGGAGATGTATTACCTTGGATGTGCATGCAATAGATGTCGATGGCAGACATATTGATATCGAGGTGCAGATTAATGCTGAGGGATCGCATGTCAAAAGAGCCAGATATCACAGCAGTATGATGGATGCGAGGATGCTGGAGGAAGGACAGGAGTTTAAGGAGATTAAGGATTCATACGTGATTTTTATTTATGATCACGATAAGTTCAGAAAAGGACTGCCATTTTATCACATTCAAAGGCGTGTTGATGAAACGGGTGAAGCCTTTGGAGATGGTTCGCATATTATCTATGTAAATGGAAGGTATGAAGGTAATGATGATATAGGTCGGATGATGAGAGATTTTCATCAGTGTAGGCCGGAGCTGATAAAAAGTGAGACATTGTCAAAAGCGGTGGCTTATTACAAAGAAAAGGAAGGACGTGGTGCTATGAGTGAAGCTGTAAGAAAGTACGCAATGGAATATGCAAAAGAATATGCAAAAGAGTATGCAAAAGAGTATGGTGAGGAACAAAGAAGAGAAGGTATGAAGGCTGGAATTAAGACTGGCATTGAGACTGGAATTGAGACTGGCATTCAGACCGGACGTCGTACAGAAATATTCTTATCGGTTCAGGATGGGGACTATTCGGTGAACAGGGGAGCTGAGAAGCTTGGAATGTCAGTGGATGAGTTTGAGAAATCAATGAGTGAGGCAGGCTACAGAGTGCCGGAGTTAGTGTAACACGTATATATACAATTAAAATCGAGGCATGTTTAATTATGGAAAATTCAAACGAAAAAGAAGACATGAGAGCACTTATTATGGTATTTGTAATATGGCTTTTGTTATGGTGTGTTGATAATAGACAGTATTTTTTTGAGTATCTGCCGCATCACTCAGATTATGAGATAGTGGCAGCATATAAAGCTTTTAATGGTGATATGCGTGATAATATAATCAGGGTATATGTACCGGATAGGGATAATGCTATCGGATATATAAAGGCAGACTACACAGACAAAGAGGAAAAGCCTATATATGTAGGATACAGTAAGGAAAGGTCACCTCACGTTGTACGTAAAACACCGGCGCTTTCAAAAGGAATGATTTTAGCGGGAGGAATCATTCCGGCAGCAATAGTCCAATATTTTTTTAGAAAAAAGCATAAATAGTGTCCTTAGACACGCAGGAAATTTAGAGACCCTTCAGGATTGTCAGTGCCCTTCTCAAGCAGCGAGATGAGCTCTGAGATAGTCTGTTCGGTCTCTTCTTTTGTGGACGGAATCAGTGTATTGTCAAGCTTCACGACGAGCACGAGAAGCACAATCTCTGCAAGCGCATCAGGCTGTTGGCACACGATAAGTCCCTCAGCTGCTCCCTGCCTTATGATTTCACCGGTCACCGGCTTTAGCTCGGTAATCAGGTAATTGATGTATTTGTTGTGCAAAAATGCATTCTCCTGTACACCATTTCCGGCATCGGACTGGATTTTTAAAAAGGCGGCAGAGGAGTTGCGGCATGCCTGAAATATCATCGCCATGCGCACAAACGGAGATATATCGGTGCGCTTTGCAAGCTCCTTTGCGGTGGCAAGCGGCTCTTCGTAGCTTTTTGCCATAAGTGCATCAAAGATAGCCTCCTTTGATGAAAAATAATAATATATGCTACCCTTGCCTATCCCGGCTGTCTGGGCGATTTCGCTGACAGATATCTGGGATATTTTTTTTGTTTCTAAAAGGGTTCTTAGCGCTTCAAGTATCTTCTCGTATTTTTCCGAATTTGGTCTTGTGGAATGTGGCATAGTGGATCCTCTTATATTAGTTACGTCTATTTTAATATATATTATCACAATCCATATGATTCTTCCATGAGATTTTACCGGGGGAATAGGTTTTGGTAAAAATGATATGATACGTTTGGATAGTTTATGAAAAAATAACAGAATAGTTTGAAAATGAAAATATTTATATTGACCGACGGTCGAAAAAGTGATACTGTAATGAAGTAACAAGTTGACCGGTGGTCGAAAAGGAGAATTGATATGACTTATGCAGATATGTTTTCAAAGGTAAAGGGACTGTTTATGGAGTCTGATGTGAGCGATATAAGCGAGCACCTTGCTTTTCAGTTCAATATAACAGGAGAGGCAGAGGGAATTTTCTATGCCGAGGTAAAGGATGGTGTGCTGGCAGTGGAGCCGTATGAGTATTTTGACAGGGATGCGATTTTTATATGCAGCGCTGAGACTCTTTTTAAGCTGGCAGAAGGAAGGCTTGATCCGAGTCTTGCATTTACAACAGGCAAGCTCAAGGTGGAGGGAAATATTGATAAGGCACTTCGCCTGAAGCAGATTATAGACAGTAAGAAGGCGTAGGTGATGAAGATGAAGTGGGGAATAATTGCAGGTGTTTTAGGTGGTATTGCTGCAGCAGAGGCAGGCGGCAGTGCTTATTTCTACAGGAGGACCATGATGCGCTACAATGCCAGGAAGGAGCGCACGATGAAGATGTCCGGGGTTGACTGGGAGAGCTATTACAGCTTTATGAAGCCACGCGGAGAGTGGATGAGAGCACAGGCTCATGAGGATGTGTGGATTAGGTCCGATGATGGATTAAGACTGCATGCCACATATTTTCCGGGGATAGATGGAGGTAATCCGGATAAAGCCGTCATATGCTTTCACGGCTACACAAGTGAAGCTATGTCTGATTACAGCAGCATATCCAATTACTATTTAAAGAAGGGCTATAGCATGCTGCTTGTAGATGCGAGGGCACATGGACAAAGCGAGGGTAAATTCATAGGCTTCGGCTGCAAGGACCGCTATGATGCGCTTAAGTGGATTGACTGGATGATTAAGAAGGCAGGCAATGGCATAAGGATTGTTTTGATGGGAAATTCCATGGGAGGTGCCACTGTGCTTATGGCAAGTGGACTTAATCTGCCGGAGCAGGTGAAGGGAATTGTGTCAGACTGTGCATTTACCTCGCCTAAGGCGGTATTTACACATGTGCTTCACAGCATGTACCATCTGCCGGCTTTTCCGATGATTCAGATTGCAGATTTTGTGAACAGAAAAATGGCAGGGTATGGGCTTGATGAATGCAATGCTGCAAAAGAGGTGCAAAAGGCGAAGCTGCCTATTTTGTTTATCCATGGTGATAAGGATACATTTGTGCCATGTAGCATGTGTGATGAGCTTTATGCAAGCTGCGCGTCACAAAAGACAAAGCTGATAGTAAAGGGTGCAGGACACTGCGAGAGCTATTACAAGAATACGAAAGCTTTCGAGGACGCACTTGATAAATTTTTGGAAGGAGTTATGAGATGATGAAGACGAGAAAGGGACACAACGTATATCCGATTACGGTTGCACAAAAATTTCATTTGTACTATGCAAAGTACTGTCCGAATATGGCAGTACTCAATATAGGTACAAGCCTGACAATCGGCACGGAGCTTGACTGGAACGTGCTAAGGGATTCAATCAACTACGCGTATGCCAGAAACGAGGCCATGCGTATCCGCTTTACAAGGGATAAGGATGGAGAGTGCTATCAGTATATTGCGGATGTGGATGAGGATTTTAAAGAGAGAACTGTCGATTTCAAGGATTTTACGGATGTAACCATGGAGGAGGCAGAGAATGAGATGCAAGGCTGGACACAGGTGCCGTTTGAGTTTGAGGACTCTCCTATGACCAAAATCGTGATGATAAAGATGCCGGATGGATTCAATGGAGTGTACTTCTTAGGTCATCACATGGTGGTTGATGCGCAGTCACTTATTGCATTTTTAAAGGATATTATTGAGATATACTGTAATGCCATGTATGAGGGAGTACCTTTTCCAAAGGATATGTGCTCATATATCGAGCAGCTTAAAAAGGATCTGGCATATGAAGCCGGAAGTAAGGCACAGCTTAGGGACAGAGAGTTCTTTGAGAAGCTTATCAGACAGTCGGAGCCAATCTACAACGGAATCGACGGCACAGCAAAGCTTGATGCGGCAAGAGAACTGATGCATGATAACAAGCTAAGGAGTGCATTCAATGCATCGGATGATGTCACCTCAGCGCTTGATATCTTTCATCTGGAGGCTGAGCCGACAAAGCGTCTTATGGATTTTTGCGAGAAATATCATATTTCGCTTGCTTGTCTGCTTCTCATGGGAATCAGGACGTTTTTCCAGAAGGAAAACGGCTTCGATGATGTCTCCGTAAACAATGCCATCGCCAGACGTGCGACACTTAAGGAGAAGAAGTCAGGCGGCACACGTATTCATTCGTTTCCGTTTAGGACGTGCTTTTCAAAGGATGTACGCTTTATTGATGCCGTGTATACCATCAGGGATAAGCAAAACGAGCTGTTCCGCCATGCAAACTACAACCCGACAGAGTACTTTGCACTGCGCTCAAAGACCTATCCGCAGCCAAAGGCAGGGCTTACATATGAGCCGATGTCGCTTACATATCAGCCTATGACCTTAAAGGAAAAGGGCTTAAACGACCTGGGAGATATAAAATACAAGACTAAGTGGTACCCGAACGGCATGACTACACAGGCTATGTATCTAACGGTAATGCACCGCCCGGAGGACAACGGACTGGATTTCAGCTTCGAGCATCAGGTCAAGGCAGTCTCAAGAAAGCAGCTTGAGTATATGTACTATTACCTGTGCAAAATCATGTTCAAGGGAGCAGAAAACCCTGAGCTTACAATAGGCGAAATCATTAAATTAGTGTAGTGGATTAGGAAACGTATTAGGTAAAAGGAGATTATTATGTTTGATGAATTAGTGGAAATTATCTGTAATTATGTTGATGTTCAGCCGGCAGATGTGCACGAAGAGTCACGTTTTATGGAGGATCTGGGCTTCACGTCATTTGACTTCATGAGCATGCTCGGGGAGATAGAGGATACCTTTGATGTGGAGATTGAGCAGACAAAGGCTGCAGAAATCCGCACAGTACAGGAAGCAGTCGATTATCTTGAGACATTAAAAGACGCATAATGGGTGAAGATAGGAGGAAATATGTTATTTCACACAATTCCGGATATTCTTTCATATGCAAATGAAGCTTACGGCGCGGATGACGCGATAAGATGGAAGAAATCCAAAAATGAGATAGAGTCAAGAACCTACAGTGAGCTTAAGAATGATACAGACAGCTTTGCCAATGCCATCGAAAAGCTTGGCAAAAAAGGGCAGCATATCGCTGTAATAGGCCCTTCATCATATGAGTGGATAGTATCATATCTGGCAATCACAGAAAGCGGAAGTGTTGCGGTTCCAATCGATGCATCGCTTCCGGCAGCGGATATATGTGAGCTTTTGGACAGAGCCAGTGTGAGGATGCTTATATTTGATGAGGCACGTTCGGATGTGGCTGAGGCCGCAGCTAAAAGCTGTCATGATATAAATGTGTATGTGTCTATGAACAGTACAGAGCATTGTCCACAGGTGCTTTCGTTTAAAGGGCTTATAGATGACAACAGGGGAAGCTACGAGCCGGCAGTGGCAGAGGATGCGCTTTGCACTATCATGTTTACGTCCGGAACCACAGGAAAGAGCAAGGGAGTCATGCTGACGCAGAACAACCTGGCTGAAAATGCCACATGCCTTGACATGAAAATTGGACCTCACACGGTAATTTTGTCTGTGCTTCCGATACACCATGCATACTGTCTGAGCATGGATATTCTGAAAGGAATTTCACTGGGTTCGGTAATCTGCATCAATGATTCCATCATGCGCATGGCAAAAAATATACAGCTTTTTACTCCCGACATGATTCTTATGGTGCCTCTTATGATTGAGACATTTGCCAGAAAGCTCGAGGAGGTAAGGGCAGCAGGACTTCCTGCAGAGCCGGTCCGTAAGAAAATGTTTGGAGAGAGGCTTCATACAATCTGCAGTGGCGGTGCGTACCTAAATCCTGATTATGTTGATTTATTTGCAGAGTTTGGTATCACCATATTGCAGGGCTATGGCATGACGGAGTGTTCTCCGGTCATAAGCACAAATCTAAGCTGGGATATCCGTAAAAACTCGGTAGGCAAGCTGATGCCAAACTGTGAGGCAAAAACAGTTGACGGTGAGCTTTTTGTCCGCGGTACAAGTGTGATGCAGGGCTATTATAAGATGCCAAAGGAGACTGAGGAGACACTGTCGGACGGCTGGCTTCACACGGGTGACTTAGGCTATGTGGACGAGGATGGATATATTTATCTGACCGGCAGAAGAAAAAATCTGATTATCACCAAAAACGGTGAGAATGTGTCACCGGAGGAGCTTGAAAACGCTCTGAGCGTAAATCATCTCATAAAGGAAATCATAGTGCGTGAGTCTGAAGGAGTGATTGAAGCTGAGATTTTCCCGGACAGAGAGTATGCTCAAAATACAGGCATCGCCGATATAAGGCCAGCTCTGCAGGCGCTTATCGATGAGTACAATGTAAATGTACCTGCGTACAAGCGTATCTATAGCCTTAAAGTAAGGGAGAGTGAGTTTGAAAAGACGGCTTCACGTAAGATAAAGAGAAGCTGATATATAAAGAGGAAGCCGATGCATGTGGCTTGCATCGGCTATATATGAAAAAGATTAGTATGAGTATTGCGTAATTAATATGTTTTGTTGCTTTTATTTTGTATCTTTCGTTTATGATGTTAGTATACAAATCAATTGTGAAAACCGTGTGTTTTGAATTTCACTTTTCTGTAAACAAAATATGAACAAACTGTGCAGTCCTAAGGTACCATAAAAAATCCTTAGACAATATCATGATTTTGTGTATAATTATAGTATCGGTATTTGTTATTGCATATAGGATATAATTTTATGCATAATCAAACAGCGATATTATTTTTTTTACAAGGGGAAAAAGATGAAATTATTAAGTTTTGCAATCCCATGTTACAATTCAAAGGATTACATGGAGCATTGTATAGAGTCTATCCTGCCGGGTGGAGATGATGTGGAGATAATTATTGTTGATGACGGTTCAAAGGATGAGACAGCAGCGATAGCTGACAGATATGCAGCCGAATATCCTGACATAGTAAAGGCTGTACACCAGGAGAACGGTGGACATGGAGAGGCTGTAAACACAGGTCTCAAAAATGCCACAGGCAAATATTTCAAGGTCGTTGACAGCGATGACTGGGTGGATTTGGATTCATACAAGAAGATACTGGACAAGCTAAGGGAGTTTGAGCAGGAGAATACACAGATTGATATGCTTCTTGCCAACTATGTCTACGAGAAAGAAGGAGCAAAGCGTAAAAAGGTTATGCGTCAGACCGGCTTTCCGCGCAATGAGATATTTACCTGGAGTGATATAAAGCATATTTATAAGGGGCATTACATACTGATGCATTCGGTAATATACAGGACAGAGCTTTTGAGAAGCTGTGGACTCAAGCTGCCAAAGCATACCTTTTATGTGGATAATATCTATGTATATAAGCCGCTTCCGTATGTGCGTACGATGTACTATCTGGATGTGGACTTCTACAGATATTTTATCGGTCGCGATGACCAGTCGGTCAATGAGCAGGTGATGATACGCCGTATTGACCAGCAGATTCGTGTAAATAAGATTATGTTTGACGATGTCAAATTGCATGAGATAACAAATGAGATGTGCAGGAAGTATATGTACAGCTATCTGGAGATTATTACGACTATTTCTACTATTCTGGCAATTATCTCAGGCACCGATGAGAACATGGCTAAGAAGGATGAACTGTGGGCATACATGAAGGAGCATGATGAAGAAACCTACAAGAAGCTACGCCATGGCGTCATGGGACAGTTAATGAACCTGCCGGGCAAGGGAGGCAGAAAGGTAGCTATCGGTGCGTATAAGCTGTCACAGAAGGTTGTTGGATTCAATTAGACGGATGTGAAATAAGGAGTATTATATGGATGAAGTATATAAGCAAATTGTTAATATAGCAAAAAAATATAATACAAAAAAAGTAGTGCTGTTTGGTTCACGCGCCAGAGGCACGAATCATCCTAAAAGTGATATTGATCTGGCTATTTATGGATGTGAGGATTTTGGTGATTTATCGGATTGTCTTAATGAGGAGTTGTGGTCTTTACTAAAGCTGGACATAATAAATATGGATGATAAGCATATTTCACCGGTACTGGTGACAGAAATAGAAAGGGATGGGAGGGTATTGTATGAAAAAGTTTGACCAGTATGTCAGACACTTGAGGATATTGTCAAGGGCATTTGATGAAGACTTGACAAATGATTTTATTGTGAGCGGTATAATTGATAAATATTATATACAATTTGAGCTGGGCTGGAAGGTCTTAAAGGAGCTGTTACGATATGAGGGTGCTAATCAGGCTGCAACAGGTTCTCCAAGAGAAATTATAAAAACTGCATATGCGTATTATGATTTTATGGATGAGAGTGTCTGGCTTGGAATGTTAAGAGACAGGAATGATACAACTCATATATACAATGAGGAAGCTGCACGTCAGCTTGTGAATAAGGTGCTTGACAATTATATTCATGAATTTCAGGTGCTGGAAATGAAAATTAAAGAAAGATATTCAGATGAAGTATTATCATCAATTAATTAAAAAAGACCACAGGGCATCAAAACAGATGAACTGTGGTCTTTTAACTTGTAATTAGATTACTCTCCAAGTGTGAGCATGGTATCTATGCAGGCCTTGGCCTTTGTTCTTATATCGTCAGGCAGTATGATTTCTTCTCCGCCTGCTCCCTTAACACAATTGTATACATCCATCAGGGTAGTGAGCTTCATATTGTGGCATACGCAGTCCTTTGAGAGCGGATAGAAGCTCTTTTCAGGGCACTCATACTGTAAGTGCTGCAGTATGCTGTTCTCAGTTCCGATAATAAATTCCCTGTCTGTGCTGTTTTTAGCATAGTCAATGATGCCGGTGGTGCTTCCGATATAGTCTGCAGCCTTTGAAACCTCAGCAAGGCACTCCGGATGTACGAGAAGCTTTGCAGCAGGATGAGCCGCTTTTGCTCTCTCAACATCTGCTATTGACATGCGCAGGTGAGTAGGACAGCCACCATGTACAAATTTGAAGGTTTTTTCCGGAACCTGTTCCTCAACCCATGCGCCCAGATTGCAGTCAGGGATGAAAAGAATCTTGTTATTGTCAATATTTTTAACAATTTTTACAGCGGATGAGGATGTGACGCACACATCGCATATGGTTTTAAGCTCTGATGTGGTGTTTATGTAGGCAACCACTGTATAGTCAGGGTTCTCGGCCTTTAACGATTGTAAGAGCTCTACATCGAGCTGCTCCGCCATAGGACAGCCTGCTGCGCTGTTTGACAAAAATACATGCTTGTCAGGAGATAAAATCTTGCAGGTCTCTGCCATGAAGCGGACACCGCACATGAGCACATTCTTCTGTGGTGCTGTGGCAGCCTGCTTGCTGAGTCCGTATGAGTCACCTGTGAAGTCAGCAACCTCAAGTATCTCGTGACTCTGATAAGCGTGAGCTAATATACAGATATCATTTTCCTTCTTTAATCGGATAATCTCATCCTGTAATTCTCTTGTTGTCATCATAATATAATATACCTCTTGAAATTCCTAGTGTGATTGAAGCACAGTTATATCAATGTAAGCCCCTTTTGGATTTTACATAAAGAACCGGCCAAAATAAATAAGTTACTTGTCATTATACTTAGCTGTAAACCAGCTGTCAACACAAAAGTTTTACAGGTGTCTTGTCAGTTGTAAATTTTAGTGTTATAATACGCCCATTACAGTAAATCGCATCCAGGGGGATGTTGCTAAAGAAGCGGCTACATCGGTGGATGCAGGTAAATAAAAGAGGTAACATATTATGAATACAGATGTACTTATTGTGGGAAGCGGCTGCTCAGGTCTTTATTGTGCGCTTAAGCTTCCAAGAGACATAAGAATTACACTGATAACAAAGTCAGATCTTGAGAGCAATGATTCATTTCTGGCGCAGGGCGGCATGTGCATGCTTAAAGAACAGTCCGATTTCGACAGCTTTTTTGAGGATACCTTAAAGGCCGGCCACTACGAGAATGACAAGGAGTCGGTTGGGATAATGATAAACTCATCCCCTGAGGTGGTTAAGGATCTTGTTTCATACGGAGCAGATTTTGCGAGAAATGATGACGGCTCACTTGCCTATACGAGAGAGGGAGCTCATTCACACAACAGAATTATTTTCCATGAAGATGTGACCGGAAAAGAGATAACAAGCACATTGCTTGCACAGGTTAAGAAGCTTTCAAATGTGACACTCATGGAGTATACGACGATGGTTGACATCATCGAAAGGGATAACAAATGCTACGGCGCCATCATCAGAAAACAGGATGGCATGCTGGAAAAGGTGACAGCGGCATACACTGTCATGGCCTGTGGCGGAGTTGGAGGACTGTACAGATTTTCAACAAATTTCAGACATCTGACAGGTGACTCGCTTGCCATTGCAAAAAAGCATGGCATAGAGCTTAAAAACCCAGACTATGTGCAGATTCACCCAACGACCTTTTACACGAAAAAGCATGAGGACAGAAGCTTTCTCATTTCAGAGTCCGTAAGAGGTGAGGGTGCTAAGCTTTTAGACAAGAATATGAACAGGTTTGTCGATGAGCTCTTACCAAGAGACGTGCTGACCGGCAAAATCCGTGAGCAGATGAAAAAGGACGGCACAGACTTTGTCTGGGAGGATTTGCGTACCATTCCAAGGGATGAGCTTGTATCACATTTTCCAAATATCATTGAACATTGCAAGGAGATGGGATATGATGTCTTCAAGGAGCCTATTCCTGTTGTTCCGGCGCAGCACTATTTTATGGGCGGCGTTAAGGTGAATCACCACAGCCGCACATCCATGGAATGTCTCTATGCGGTTGGAGAGACCGCATGCAACGGAGTGCACGGAAGAAACCGTCTTGCAAGCAATTCACTGCTTGAGAGCCTGGTATTCGCAAAGCGTGCAGCAGGACAGATGGCGGAGCTTGGCTTTGTAAATGATGAGATAGCAGCCAAAAAGGCCGCAGATAGCATCGACCTCGCAGACTACAGCGATGAAAAAGCTGTAGAGAGAGAATACAGGAAGCTCGCCATGGAGGCTATAGAGGGCCGTACCAGCGCACAAGACGTGAATGCCGAATCAGGTGTCACCTACATTCAGGCATAGAATCTGTGTTTTAGCCGGGGAGCGAGTGGACAGCCAAAGGCTGGTCATACGAGCAATATCGGAAATTATAGACAAGCTACAGTCCGTACATCATAGAGGCAATTTTAAGTGCGGTAATAGCTGTAGTAACCAGGTTTCGCACTCGTAAATCTGCGAAGCCGGAGAGTACACAGTGTGTTCCGAAGAAAAATATGAACTGCCACGGGGTTCCATTAACGCAGTTAATGAGAACAAGTGGCAAATTACAAAGCACTATCCAAAAAAAATCCCGTGGCTGATTTCATATTTTTCTGAGGAATATACTGCGTACTACCCCGGCACCACACAGCATAAAAAGTGCGAAACCGTAATAAATAAGAATAATTTGAACGAAAGGAATCTAAATATATGTACGATCAGGTAACACTGGGCCTCAACGTAGACCCATTCATATTAAGCGCATTAAAGGAGGACATCACAAGCGAGGATGTATCCACAAACAGCGTGATGCCACATCCGCAGGCAGGAGAGGTGGATTTAATCTGCAAACAGGACGGAATCATCTGTGGACTGCAGGTTTTTGAGAGAGTTTTCACACTGCTTGATGCAGATACAAAGGTAGAGTTTTACGTAAAGGATGGCGATAGGGTAGAAAATAAGCAGCTTATCGGCAAGGTTTACGGGGATATCAGAGTGCTTTTATGCGGTGAGAGAACTGCGCTCAATTATTTACAGCGCATGAGTGGAATTGCCACATATACCAGTCAGGTTGCAGCGCTCTTAGAGGGCACCGGTATCAAGCTTTTGGATACCAGAAAGACAACCCCAAACAATAGAATTTTTGAAAAATACTCGGTCAGAGTCGGTGGTGGAAACAACCACAGATACAATCTCTCGGATGGAGTGCTTCTTAAGGATAACCACATCGGAGCAGCTGGCGGCGTAAAAGAGGCAATCGCCATGGCAAAGGCCTATGCTCCGTTTGTCAGAAAGATTGAGGTTGAGGTAGAGAGCTTTGATATGGTGAAGGATGCGGTTGAAGCCGGTGCCGACATTATCATGCTCGACAACATGTCAACAGAGCTTTTAAAGCAGTGCATCGACTACATTGACGGCAGAGCCGAAATCGAGGTTTCGGGAAATGTTACCAAAGAAAATATTGCAAGAATAAAGGGTCTTGGTGTAGACTATGTATCAAGTGGTGCGCTCACACATTCAGCGCCTATTATGGATCTATCACTTAAAAATCTACATGCAGTATAGATTTTAGATTGCCGGTCGCACTATGCTGTGACAGTAATGTTTTACAGAAAGGAACGAAAATGAACGGTGATGAGAGAAGAAAAAAAATAATAAATATTCTATCCTCGTCAAAGTCGCCTGTGGCGGGAGTTGCGCTTGCAAAGGAGCTTGATGTGAGTCGTCAGGTGATTGTGCAGGACATAGCACTGCTTCGAGCAAACGGAGCCGCGATTTTTTCGACAAACAGAGGATATCTGATACAGGCGGATAAGCAGTATTCGAGAGTATTAAAGGTGGTTCACGAGGATGATGAAGTAGAGGAGGAGCTTTCAACAATAGTTGATGCCGGAGGCCATGTGAAGGACGTATTTGTATACCACAAGGTCTACGGAGTGATCCGCGCCAATATGGACATCAAGTCCAGACGTGATGTCAGAAATTACCTGGAGGAAATCCGCACAGGAAAGTCCAGCCTTCTTAAAAATGTAACTTCAGGTTATCACTATCACACAATATGTGCGGAGAGTGAAGAGGTGCTTGATGCCATACAGGAGGAGCTTAAGCAGAAGGGCTTCCTTGCAAAGCTGCAGGACTATGAGCCGGTGGATTTCTGGAGAGACAACGAGGATGAGGCGAAGGCTTAATTTTATCATAAAGTTAAAGCGTAATATAATAATTGCCCGGGTGAAAGCCCGGGCTGTTTTTTGCTTTTTATTTAATTTCCAGATTTTCACCTGTAAGCCCTATGTATGATCCCTCAGGAAGTCCACCTTCAGGATGTCCGATAAGCCATTTGTTTTTAGCTGCAAGAAGAGCATCTTCTCCGCCGGTGTGTGGATGTTCCAGGGCTTCATTTGTGCCTTTTGGAAGTACAACGGCTACCAGAAATCCGCCAGCAGATGCATTACATGGTGCGTAGTGCAGTGTTGTGGCATAAAGCTCGACTGCTGTTCCGGAAGGAATCCTGAAAGCTTCCATCAAAGAGGTATCATATGTATTTTCCACGGAGATATCCTGCTGTCGGCCGAGTATCAGTATGGCATCAGTTGCGGCAATATTGACCTCAGAGCATCTGTGATATTCAACAGCATTGAGCTTATGATTGTTGCCTATGCACCAGCCTATCTGTATAGGAAGCTCCCCGTATGTTTTCTGTTGTAATTCTGTAGCGCATTTTAGCTTTTCAAGTGCAGAAATGGATGGCTCATAAACCACATCGGCAGGAATTTCTACTGTCTGCATTGTGCTGACCAGCTCTGTAAGATCTATAGAGTCGATCACCTTTCCATATTTCTTAAAACATTCTTCTGTTATTTCATGTATGATCATTATATGGTCCTCCTGATTTTTAAAATTGTAAAAATTATAATGTATGACAGAGAAAATGTCAGCAGGATAAATTATTGTTTTATACCCTAGTTATTAGATATATTTATTTTAGGATTTGTAAAAATATTTTTTATGGAATATAATGACTATTATGCAATTTTATAGCAGAGACTGAACAAAAGAAAATAGGGAGAAAACATGGTATGAAAAAAAGATTGGTTTCCGCAGCGGTTACAGTGGCATTGTTTATCGGACTTATAGCCGGTGTTACTTTTAAATCGTCAGATAAAAAAGAAATAAAGCATTTTACGGCTTTTTTTTCTGTAGAAGGAGATAATATAGATCCGGATAATGATATAAAGCAGCTCATAGCAGAGCAGATCGGTGCTGAATGTGAGGAAACCTGGCTTGTTGGACAGGATAAGGACGATGCAATAAATTCTCTCATAGCAACCGGGGAATATCCGGATTTTGTATTGGGTGAGACTGCGCTGTATGAGGCAGATGCACTCATTCCAATAGATGAATACTGGGACGATTATCCGAACATAAAAGAATATCTCAGTGATGAACAATGGGAAAAGTTCAGACAGCCGGATGGACACATATATTGGATTCCACAGTTTGGAGTATCACATGGGGATGATGTGGAGATGCTGCATAATGGTGAAGCCTTCTGGATTCAGACAAGAGTATTAAAATGGGCTGGATATCCAAAGATTACAACGATAGAGCAGTACTTTGACCTGATAGAAAGCTATGTACAGGCAAATCCAACAATGCCGGATGGAACAGAAAATATACCATTTACGATGCTTTGTGATGACTGGCGGTATTTTTGCCTTGAAAATGTGCCGCAGTTTCTTGACGGATTTCCAAACGATGGAAGCTGTATGGTAGACACGGAAACCAAAAAAGTGATGGATTACAATGTGACCGACACAGCCAAAAGATATTTCGGAAAGCTTAACGAAGAGTTCCATAAGGGAATAATGGAGCCCGGGGCGTTTAATGCCACCTATGATCAATATCTGGATAAGCTGTCAACAGGAGCTGTGCTTGGGATGGTCGACCAGTGGTGGCAGTTTTATTATGTAATAGATCCTGTATTCAAAAAACAGAATCTGGCACAGCTTGGGTGTGATTATGTTCCTCTTCCTGTCACGATTGATGATGGTATTCACAACAGATGGCATACAAACAGGATGGCAGAAATAGATTATTCTTCAGGAGTGTCCATTACCACCTCCTGTAAAGATATCGAAGGTGCGATGAAGTTTATCAGTGATCTTCTGGAACCTGATATCATAAGAGAAAGGTTCTGGGGAGAGGAGGGCAAGGACTATTCAGTCGATGAAAACGGTTTGTTTTACCTTACCAATGAGCAGGCAGAGAAAAAAAGTGACAGCTCATATCAGACAGCGCATATGTGTTCGTACTCATACTTTCCAAGAGTGGAGGGAATGCTTGATGATGGTATAAATGCGTTTTCAATGGAGTATCAGCAGAACGAGTTTTTCAGAAATCAGCCTGTGGATATTCAGGAATGTTTTGAAGCCTATGGAGTGGAAAACTATGTAGATCTGCTTGGAAAAAATGATGCTCCAGGCTCGTGGTATCCGATGTATTCATATTCAGATTCAATTCCTTCGACCTCTGAATGTGGGAAAGTAAAGAATAATATTGTGGCAGTAAAGAAAATATGGCTGCCGCAGGTTATCATGGCAGATGATTTTGATGCTGCCTGGAATCAGTATATGGATGAGTACAATGCCTGTAATCCACAGATATATTTTGATTATTTACAGCAAAAGGTAAATGAAAATTAGCAATATTTGAATACTGTTTGGCAATTTATTAATAGAATAACAAGCCCCTGTTCGTTTACACTTGTATATATCAATAAACGAATGGGGGGATTTTATTTTGGATGATTTAAAAAATGGTGCTTTGTATATAGGCACGATACCATCATCAATGGACAATAACAGATGCTCGGTCGCACTTGAGGATGATGGAAGCGTTACCTTTTATATCTATGCGCCAAATGCCAATAAAGTAGAAGTAGCCGGAATGGGAGGCTATTTCAGCTCAGAACGCATACAGTTAAAGCCTGATATGCAGGGTGGATTTTCGGCAAACATTAAAGATTTCCACTGGGCAATGCATTATTATTTCTGGTATGTAGATGATGTCTGTATAACAAATCCTCATGCGGCTATATCATATGGCTGTTTTGCTGCAATAAACACATTTGAAGTGCCGGAGGAGGGCGAGGATTTCTATTTTGTCAGGGATGTGCCGCATGGAACGGTAAGTCTGTGCAAATATACCTCACAGGTAAACGGTCACATAAAGGAGAGCTATGTGTATACTCCACCCGGATATGAGAGTGGAGATGTAAGGTATCCTGTATTGTATTTACAGCATGGTGTCGGGGAGAATGAGACCGGATGGGTATGGCAGGGTAAGATGAATTTCATCATGGACAATCTGATAGCAGACAAAAAATGTGTGCCGATGATCATAGTTGCAAGCAGTGGCTATGCATTTAAGGATAACGAATACCCTGTATTTTTTCCGGGAGATTTTGACAGTGAGCTTGTAAATAGCATAATCCCTTATATAGAGGAAAATTTTAAGGTCAAAAAAGGAAGAAACAACCGTGCTGTGGCAGGACTTTCACTTGGTTCAGGACAGGCTACGGATATAGCGGCAAGACACCCGGAGCTTTTTTCAGCAGTTGGAGTATTTTCAGGTGTTGCAATACATCTCATGAAAAAAATCATCGACAGCCCATATCGGTTTGAAGCTGTCTTTATGTCGGCAGGAGATGAAGAAAAAGAGATACTGCTTGGAATCAATGAGATGGTAAAGGAATTTTCACGACAGGGGAAAAACAGTACACCAAAAGTATATGAGGGCTATCATGAATGGCATGTATGGAGAAAGAGCTTTAAGGATTTCGCACAGATGCTTTTTACATGGGATGACGCAGAACTTGATGATATTGATAAAGCTGTCCCGGTCAGATCAAAGAATATTGATTTTACCACACCGGTACAGGCGGATGAGAGCATGGTATTTTTTGATCCGGTGTACAGGCAGATACAGTTCGAAAATGACGAGGATGGAAAACCGGCTGGCAAATATCCGGATGTCATACATGGTATCCGTGTGACGGAGGATAACAGCATTGAAGTAAATCTTTTTGCACCTGATGCAAAAAGCGTTGGCGTAGTTCTGGAAAATGGCACGGAGGAGCTTCTTTACAGATCAAAGAAAAATGATGGTTATTGGGAAAAAACAATAGGCAATCCGGCAGAGGGATTTAACTATGTGACATTTATGGTAAATGGAACACCTGTAGTAAACCCTGCGGCACCTGTCGGGTTCGGATATAACAGGGCTGTAAACTTTGCTGAGGTACCTGAGAGGAACTTTAGCTGGCATGAGCTTAAGGAAACAGATCATGGTCAGATACATATCCATTATTCGTGTGATGGAGACGGACAGGTCAGTATGAATTATGTTTATACACCAGCCGGTTATGGAGAGGATAACTGTGACACCGGCAGAGTATGTGTGCTTGAGTGTGCTGCGGACGAAAGAAATTTTTGCTGGATACATCAGGGAAAGATAGCAAATATCATGGATAATCTGTCTGGCGAAGGCAGGATAAAAGGAATTATGATAATAATGGCAGACAGCACGATATCTGATGATATCATCGGGAACATAACAGCCATATACGGAATTAAGGACAGTGCACAGAAAGAATGGTTAAAAAAAGGAGATAATGAATCCTGGACATCATGCAGACACAGATTTGTAAATTTCATGTGCGGGATACAGTAAAACAGCGACAAAAAGGAGAGAAAAATGGCAGGAGCATATAAGACAGGCAAATACAGAAATATATTCAAAGAGTATGGGTATCCGGAAGAAGAAATTCAAAAAAGAGTAGAGGATACTTTTAACACGATATTCTATGGGAATGATGATGAACGTTTTTATCATGAAGCCGGTGATGATATGGGATATATGGAGGATACCGGCAATCATGATGTGAGAACCGAGGGAATGTCATATGGCATGATGGTATGTGTACAGCTGGATAAAAAAGCAGAGTTTGACAGACTGTGGAAATGGGTGCGCACATATATGTACATAGAAGATGGTCCGGCAAAAAATTATTTTGCGTGGTCATGTCAGACAAACGGAAAGCGAAATGCCGATGGACCGGCACCTGATGGTGAAGAGTATTTTGCAATGGCATTGTTTTTCGCCTCTAAAAGATGGGGAGATGGCGATGGTATATTCTGCTATAGCAAAGAGGCACAAAATATCTTAAGGGAGTGTGTACACAAGGGTGAGCCGGGACACAGCGGAGAGCCAATGTGGGAGCCTTCCAACAAGCTGATAAAGTTTGTCACAAATATGGATTTCAGTGATCCTTCATACCATCTGCCGCATTTTTATGAACTTTTTGCCCAAAGGGCTTATGAGGAGGACCGAGACTTCTGGAAAGAAGCAGCAGCTGCCAGCAGAGCGTATCTGCACAGTGCATGCCATGAAAAGACAGGACTTAGCGCAGAATATGCAGATTATGACGGAAAGCCTCATACGGGGCATAAGGAAATATTTGGAAGACATGACTGGTATTACAGTGATGCATACCGCACGATCGCCAATATAGCGATGGATCATCTGTGGTTTGATGCAGATCCGTGGCAGATTAAAACGGCAGAAAGGCTTCAGAAGTTTTATTGTGAGGATCAGAAGGACAATTGGGATGGAGTATTTCTTATAGATGGTACACCGCTTGATGAGAAGGCACTTCATCCGGTAGCAATCATTGCTGTTAATGCAGAAGCTTCACTCGCAGCAGATGGAAAATATGCAAAGCAATGTGTTGAAAAGTTCTGGAACACTCCGCTTAGGACAGGTGACAGGAGATACTATGACAATTTCCTTTACATGTTTGCAATGTTAGCACTTTCAGGAAATTACAGGATTTATTGATTTTAATATACAAGAACCTTAAGCTGGAATGATGAAGCAGTCATAAACTATAAAAGACAGGACAAATATCTATAATTTCTCCCGGTGCAAAGCACCGGGAGTTTTTGTATCATATAATCATTATAGCTGATAAGATCGACACAACAAGGAGGCAGAAAGATGGCAGGTCCAAAAGCACCAAAGGATCCGGAAAGAAAAAGACCTTATTTCTACATCATGAAGGATAAGGATATATACGGCTCAGTACAGGAAGATGGAAGCATTATACATTTTATATATGAAAGCGACGGAAGACTGATAAACAGTGCACAGATAGCCGGAAATATAGAAGATAAAGAGGAACTGGGACTGTTAGAGACAGTGGAAGGTTTTGGCAGGCTTGTACACAGCATAGGTGTATCTGTGGAAACAGATAATCAAAACGAACAGATCGAATTTGTGTTTCAGATGTACGGAAAGCAGGACCTGTACGGAGGCGGTACTAATCTTAAGGTAAAGCTGACAGGCGATGGAATGGAGAGAAAGATATACCTGTCAGATTATAAGTGGACACCGGATGATGATATACCGGGACAGATAAAGTTCATATTTAATACACCGGATATCATGGGAAAAGCGAGTGTCAGACTGTATCTGAATGACGGCTATGAGGCTCCGGCAGATATTGAGGAAACAGAGGTGGATATGAACTCTGATGAATACTGCAGCATGATAAGCCATTCGCTTATGAATATGGGAAATGTATACCGCATAAGAAAAGCCATCGAAAAGACAAGAGCCGGAAAAGAGGTAACACTTGCATACATCGGTGGATCTATCACACAGGGAGCAGGTGCGACACCTATAAATACAGAGTGCTACGCATACAAATCCTATCAGCTTTTCCAGAGGCGTTTTTCTGCAAAGAATAATGTGAAATTCATAAAAGCAGGTGTGGGTGGCACACCATCGGAGCTGGGAATGATCAGATTTGACAGGGATGTACTAAGAGACGGACAGCAGCCTGATATAGTAGTTATTGAATTTGCTGTAAATGATGAGGGGGATGAGACAAAGGGTGACTGTTATGAAAGCCTTGTACGTAAAGTACTTAATCTGCCATGGAAACCGGCAGTCATATTGCTTTTTTCCGTATTTGCTAATGACTGGAACCTTCAAGACCGCCTAAGCCCGGTTGGAAAGCTCTATGATCTGCCTATGGTAAGCGTGCTGGATGCGGTTTCCCCTCAGTTTGCATTAAAAAATGACGAGGGAAGGGTAATAAGCAAAAATCAGTTCTTCTATGATATGTTTCATCCGGGCAATGTAGGCCATTCCGTCATGGCAGACTGCATAGAGTATCTTTTTGAAAAAATAGATCAGGCAGGGCATGCAAGTTTGAATGCATTTGAACTGGGACTGACAGAGGAAAAAATATTGCAGGAAAACCTAAATCTTGCACCGGTAATAGGAAACAGCTTTGAAAATATAAGACTGCTCGACAAAAAGGATATATATGCAAAGGCATATATTGACGAGGGTGGTTTCGATTCGACAGATACACAGCTGCAAAGCGTTGAGATGGATGATCAGCTTTCGCTGACTCCGGAATTCCCGTATAACTGGATGTATGATGGCACAAAAAATACATTAAACAGGGAAAAAGTGTATTTCGAGCTTGAGATGGAGTGCAGGGCACTTCTCCTTGTATTTAAGGATTCGGGAGAAGTAAACGTGGGAAAGGCGAAGGTATATGTGGACGGAGAATATCATTTTACGGCTGATCCACATATCAATAACTGGCAGCACTGCAATGCGGCAATAATATTTAACAATAAGACCAGTGAAAATCATGTTGTAAGAATTGAAATTGCAGAGGAAGACAGAGACAAGCAGTTTACGATACTGGGCTTTGGATATGTATTATAGGAAATGAGAGGTAAGAGACATGGTAACAGCAAAAAATCCAATACTTTCAGGTTTTTATCCTGATCCATCAATATGTAGAGTCGGGGAAGACTATTATCTGGTGACATCAAGCTTTGTGTATGCACCGGGTGTTCCCATATTTCATAGCCGGGATCTGGCTCATTGGGAGCAGATTGGCAATATACTTGACAGACCATCGCAGCTATGCGTGGAAAATGAAGAAATATCGAGAGGTATTTTTGCACCGACCATAAGATATCATGAAGGAACTTTTTATATGATAACGACCAATGTATCGCATGGCGGCAATTTTATAGTGACAGCGCATGATCCTGCAGGACCGTGGTCTGATCCGTATTATTTGGGAGAAGAAGCAGTAGGAATAGACCCAAGCCTTTTCTTTGATGATGACGGCAGATGTTATTACTGTGGCACACGCCCAAACCCTGAAGGAGTAAGCTACAATGGAGACTGGGAGATATGGATACAGGAGCTTGATCTTGGAACCATGAAGCTTAAGGGTAGGAGCATGGCCATATGGAAAGGTGCTGTAAAGGGCTGCATATGGCCGGAAGGACCACATATCTACAAGATAAACGGATATTATTATCTGATGCATGCAGAGGGCGGCACCGGACCGGAGCACAGTATAACGATAGCAAGAAGCACGGAGCTTTTTAAATGGTTTGAAGGATGTCCGAGAAATCCGATATTTACACACAGAAATCTGGGGATGGATTATCCGGTCATCTATGCAGGACATGGTGATCTGGTGGATGATATAAACGGAAACTGGTATGTGGTCATGCTTGCGTCAAGACCATGCAAAAAGCACAGCAGCATGGGCAGGGAAACCTTTATTGCAAAAACAATATGGGAAAACGAATGGCCGGTAATAGCACCCGGGATAGGACACCTTGAGGATACGGTAGATATACCGCTTGAAGAGTGCAGATTTATAGATGAGATATCAGAAAATGATTTTATAACTTTCTGCGAAGCCAAGCCTGATAAGAGGCTGGTTGGAATAGGAAAACGCAACGAGTCTTTTTACTCCCTTAAGGAAAATCCGGGAGTACTGAGACTGTACACAAACAAAGAGCAGATCACTGATCTTGGCACAAGCGCATTTCTTGGACTAAGACAGAAGGGCTATGAGTTTACGGTAAAGACAGCAGTGCGTTTTATCCCACAGTCGGATAATGAGACGGCAGGACTTGTACTTTTCCAGAACAATGAGAATCATCTTCGCGCTGAGATAACAATGGAAGATGGAAGGCTGGTATTTGTGGTGACTACACATATTAAGGGAACTGACAAAAAGATAGCAGTGGCAGATATTATGGAGTACAGCATTACAGAAAAAAATCCACTGTGGAATATATGTATGATCTGTAAGGAACAGGAAGCATCTATATGGATAGGTACGGCCGAAAAGAGCGTAAAAGTCGCAGAAAAAATAAGTCTGCTGCCATATACCACAGAAGAAGCAGGTGGCTTTGTGGGCTGTACGGTCGGTATGTATGCATCCTCAAATGGCAGCAATAGTAATAACTATGCAGAATTTTCATACATAATGCTCACCCAATAAACATTTTGCGGAATTCAGTCGGGGTGCAGCCCTTTTCAGCTTTGAACACCCTTATGAAAGTGGATGGATTTGCAAAGCCTGACTGCATTGCAGTCTCGGTGACAGATATATTGGGATCAGCCAGAAGGGTCAGGGCAAGCTCTATTCTTTTCTGATTTAAGTATTTATAAAAGGTATTATTGGTAAACTGCTTAAATAGCCGGGTAAAGTGATATTTACTGAATCCGGCTATTTTTGAGATTTCATCAAGTGTTATGTCCTCAGTGCAATGTGTATCGATATACTCACAGATAGACAGAAAACGCTCCAGATATTCCTGCTGTTTGTGTCTGCCGACATTAAAATTACAACTGCTGGCAGTATGATGTCTTCCAATAAGGACAAGTACTTCAAGCATTTTGGAGTAGATCACGGCTTCTGATAGAAATGGGTCGGTCTGGTATTCATCTGATATATCAAGCAGCAGTTTACGGATATTGCTGTGGATATCACCGGAAGTTTCCGGGGTTAGCGTTATAGCAGGTGCTATAAGGGTAAGTATGGAATTTAATTCCTTTATTTTTGAGACAGCAGACCACTCAATCTGCAGGATAAGCCTTTTTCCGGTGTCAGGTGCGATAAGCCTGTGTTTTACACCGGAAGCTATAAAGATAATATCATTCTCATTAAGATGTACCAAATCATCCCCAATCTGCACTGTATAGCCGCCTTCAAGTGGCATGATAATCTCCATGGGAGTATGCCAGTGAATGGGATAATCTTCTGCTTCCGCATTTATAAAAAGCTTTACATTGCTGTATTCTTTATATTTTACTGTCTCATGTATTCCATTCAGATTTTCGATCATATATACTTGTCTCCATACGGCTGATATTTATGCGCATTTGCGTGAATATAGTTATTATAGCACAAATAGCAATTTTTGAACATTGTGGGGCAACAATTAGAAAGAAAATACTGCATGAATCTGGTAAAATCATTATATAAATTAAAGGAGAAGTCACTATGAGTAAAAAAACTATAGAATATGCAAAAAAACTAGTATCGCAGATGACAATAGATGAGAAGATAAGTCAGATGCTGTATGAGTCACCGGCTATAGAAAGACTGGGGATACCGGAATACAACTGGTGGAATGAGGCTCTTCATGGAGTAGCAAGAGCCGGTGTTGCTACAGTATTTCCTCAGGCGATAGGTCTTGCGGCAACTTTTGATACTGACCTGATAGAAAAGATCGGAGATGTTGTATCAACGGAGGGTCGTGGAAAGTTCAATGAATTTTCAAAAAAGGGTGATCACGGAATATACAAGGGACTTACCTTCTGGGCACCTAATGTAAATATATTCAGAGATCCAAGATGGGGCAGGGGACATGAGACATACGGGGAAGATCCGTACCTGACAGGTAAGCTTGGCTGCGCATATATAAGGGGATTGCAGGGGGATGATCCGGATCACTTAAAATCGGCAGCCTGTGCAAAACATTTTGCGGTACACAGCGGTCCGGAAGCCATAAGACATGAGTTTGATGCGAAAGCATCAAAGCATGATATGTATGATACATATTTGTATGCCTTCAAGCGATGTGTAAAGGATGCAAAGGTTGAGGCTGTCATGGGGGCTTACAACAGGGTAAATGGAGAACCTGCCTGCGGAAGCAAGACACTGCTTAAGGATATACTGCGTGATGAGTTTGGATTTGAAGGTCATGTGGTGTCAGACTGCTGGGCGATACTTGATTTCCACGAACACCATCATGTGACGGATACAGTTGAGGAATCGGCTGCTATGGCTGTAAACAACGGCTGTGACTTAAACTGTGGAAGTGCATTTTTACATCTTAAGGATGCTTATGACAGGGGACTGGTTTCAGACGAGGCGATCACGGCAGCAGTAGAAAGGCTGATGGAGGTGCGTATCCGTCTGGGCATGATGAAGGATTATCCATCGCCATATGAGGACATATCGTATGAGGTCGTAGAATGTAAGGAGCATGTGGAGCTTTCTGTGGAGGCTGCCAGAAGAAGTCTTGTACTTTTAAAGAATAAGGACAATTTCCTGCCTCTCGACAGAAAAAATGTTAAAACTATTGCGGTCATCGGACCAAATGCTAACTCCAGGGATGCGCTTATAGGAAATTATTATGGTACCTCATCAAGATATATCACTCCACTTGAGGGATTGCAGCAATATCTTGGAGAGGATACAAGAGTGCTTTATGCAGAGGGCTGCCATCTGTACAAGGACAAAGTACAGGGACTTGCAGAGGAAAAGGACAGATTTAAGGAAGCACTCATCATGGCAGAACAGTCAGATGTGGTCGTAATGTGTCTTGGACTTGATGCAACTATAGAAGGTGAAGAGGGTGATGCCGGAAATGAATATGCAAGCGGTGACAAGCTGGGGCTTATGCTTCCGGGACTTCAGGAGGAACTTTTAGAGGCTGTTGCAGCAGTAGGAAAGCCGGTAATACTTGTGCTGTCAGCAGGAAGTGCGATAGATCTTTCCTGGGCAGAAGAGCATGTGGATGCCATTATAGACAGCTGGTATCCTGGAGCCAGAGGCGGAAAGGCTGTTGCGGAAGCTATATTCGGAGAGTATAGTCCGAGTGGAAAACTGCCGGTTACATTTTATCAGGGCACCGAAAATCTCCCGGAGTTTACGGATTATTCAATGGCTCACAGGACATATCGCTATACAAATGAGAATGTGTTATATCCATTTGGATATGGACTGCATTATGGTGAGACAAACTATGATGGACTGTCAGTGGATAAAGCAGAAAGTGATGTAAACGAACCTGTCGAGGTGTTTGTAAATGTGACAAATGACAGCAGATATACTGTAAATGAGATAGTTCAGCTCTATATCAGGCACGTTGATGCTGCAGAGTATGAGCCGGGATATCAGCTAAAGGGGATTGAGGTTGTAAAGCTTGAGCCACATGAGACTAAGAAAGTAAAGCTGACTCTTTCGCCAAGGGACTTTGCTGTGATAGAAGAGGATGGAAGCTGTGTAGCTGTGCCGGGAATTTATGAGATATCCGCAGGAGGACAGCAGCCTGATGACAGAAGCACAAAGCTCACAGGCAAGAGGACAGAGCGCATTGAGATCGCAAGATGTGGAGAGAAAACAGGGGTAGATTATTAATAATAAATATGTTATTTTATAATTAATGATAAGTTAAAACAGACTTTAGGAGCGGGCATATGTCGGCTCCTTTAAGTGATTTCAGAGGAACTGTTTATGAGAAAATCAATATGGAATGCCATTGAGAGAAAGCTTGATGATTATTCACTCAGAAAAAAATTTTACATATTTTATGTACTGTGTGTCATGCTGCCGCTCATAGTGACTGATGCAGTGGTGCTTTCCATCGTAAATAATGCTGAAAAAGAAAGCAGCAGACATGAAATGTCGAGCATAGCAAGTGCTGTGGGATATAATCTGAACAGCATGGTCAATAACGCAGAAGAGGCAGCTAAGAGTATCTACACCAGCAAGCGCATAGACGATTTTATATCAAAGGAATACACAAGCTCTGCTGAGTATGTATCAGAGTATCAGAGCTTCTTTCAGGATACACTTTTTGAAAACACACTTGGAATGAGCAATATAGTATTTTTCCTGTATGCTGACAATCCTACAATAGTAAATGGCGGAAAAGTAAATGATATGTCTGCTGTAAGAAATACGGATTCTTACAGACTTCTGGAGCAGAAGGAAAGCGGAGGACTCTTTTTTGTATATGAAAAAGGCGTAGCCGGATTGTCAGATGAAAGACATATGATTTATATGAAAAAGCTGGATTTTTACTCATCTGATATCGAAAAGGTACTCAAGATAGAGTTTAATTATGGCAGCATGATGCGTACTTTTAAGAATATGAATTATGATAATGAAGTGCTTATCTGCCATGGAGATGACATAGTGCTGTCAAATGGGGCCTACAGTGGAGTCAACAAACCATTTAAGACATTGGAGGCGATTGGGAAAATAAGCGACTCCGTATACAGGCAGAAGCTCTCTTTGTATGGCTGTGATCTTGATATATATGTGTTTAAGACACGCAGTAATATATGGAGCATGCTTATGCACAATGCACCGATCATTGTTTTTCTGATGCTTATAAATGTATTCTTTCCACTTTGTCTGTTCAGTATCTTTAACCATTCCTTTACGAGCAGGATATTACAGCTTTCAAAGGTATTTAAGTCAGTTGACAGCGAAAAGCTTGTATCTATGACTGACAGGGAGAGCAAAGATGAGATCGGCAGCATGATAAAAAATTACAACAGTATGGTAAGCCGCACAAATGACTTGATCCAGACTGTATATAAGAATAAGCTAAAAGAGCAGGAGATGCTTGTAAGTCAGAAAAACGCAGAGCTTCTTGCACTGCACAGCCAGATAAATCCGCACTTTCTGTTTAATGCGCTTGAGAGCATACGAATGCACAGTCTGCTGAAAAAGGAAAATGAGACGGCTGATATGGTCGAAAAACTCGCCATCATGCAAAGACAGTATGTGGAGTGGGGAAATGATGCTGTAACCGTTGCAAAGGAATGTGAATTTGTAAAAGCCTATCTGGCATTGCAGAAATACCGGTTTGGCGAGCGACTGAACTATAACATAGATATAGAAGCAGACTGCATGGAATGTCAGGTGCCAAATCTTACGCTTGTAACCTTTGTTGAAAATGCCTGTGTGCATGGCATAGAAAGTAAAGCTGCTCCGGGCTGGATATTTGTGCGTATATTCAAAAAAGCCGGGTTCATGCATATAGAGGTTGAGGATACAGGTAGCGGAATTGATCCGGATGCTCTTGAAAAAATGAAAAGTAACATGAAAAATGCAGATATCGATATGTTAAAGACCGGTGGCAGAGTGGGTGTGATAAATGCCTGCCTGCGTATCAAAATGGTAACGGAATCTAAAGCAGTATTTGATGTGGACAGTGAGGAAGGCTGCGGTACGACTGTTATGATAAAAATACCGGAAACATATTTATAGGGAGATTTAAAATGCTTAAAGTATTATTGGTGGATGATGAGCCTTTCATAATACAGGGGCTTAAGGTGATCATTGATTGGGAAAATGAAGAATTTGAGATAGCAGGAACGGCCTCAAATGGAAAGGAAGCTCTGCAGTTTCTGGAAAATGAGAATGTGGATCTGGTCATAGCCGATATAAGGATGCCGGAGATGACAGGACTTGAGCTGCTTGAGACTTTGAGAAAAGATAAAAAATCAGATGTATATTTTGTGATATTAAGCGGTTATGCAGATTTTAGCTATGCGCAGCAGGCCATGCAGAATGACTGTACGGATTACATACTAAAGCCGGTGGATAAGGAGATGCTGCTTAAGGTACTAAACAAGGTTCTTGTGCTCAAAAACGAGAAAAACCAGATCGACGAGGATAACAAAAAGATGAAACAGGCATACCTTGCAAGACACCTGATATCTCTGATACAGGGCAAATATGATGATGTAAACCTGAACTATGTAAAAGAAAATATGAGGTGTGAGGGTGGAGCAAGGTATGTTGAGATACAGATGGAGCAGCTTCCGGCAGGTGATGAGATACTCGATAGTGATATGAGAAGCTTACAGCGCAAGATGTACGAAAGCTGTGTTGCTTTTCTGGGGGCTGATTCGGCACATTGTGTATTTGATGTATCGGTAAATGAAAAAGTGTATGACATAGGCTTTATATTCTCAGATTATATGGCAGAGGAAGCCGCAAAAAACGAGAGAAAATATCTGGAGGATCTGAGAAAGTATATATGTGATAATACACAAAAGAATATAGTTATGCTGGTCGGAAGAAAAGTATCAGATATATCAAAGATAGCCAGATCATACGGCAATGCATGTATGCTCAGGTCGTTTCAGGGCTTTCGCATAGTAAAGAACATATATTACTATGAGGATGAAGTAAAGATATCGGCAGAAGGAATAGTGCTTTGTAAAGATAGTCTGGATAAGCTGCTTAGGACAGTGGAACAGAACAACCATGTTGAGATAAGAAATGCAGTTGCCAAATTTTATGATGAGATGTCCAGCATGGGTATGAATGGGGAAAGCATGAACTTAAATATTAATTATCTGTTGTTTCAGTTCATACACCTGGCAAGTGAGCAGGATGATAATGTAAATCAGCAGGAGATTTTGCGACTCATAAGTGAGAGCAGCTTTAAGACAGGTATTGAGAGGGGAAGCCGTGCACATATGACCAGATTTTGCTGTGAGTATGGTGATTATCTGTCACAGCTTAGAAAAAATGTGTCAAGAGGTGTGATCGGTATGGTAGAAAAGGAAGTAAGAGACAATTATGCCACGAACATCACGCTTAAGAGCCTGAGTGAGAAGTATTATGTAAACAGTGCATACTTAGGGCAGCTTTTCAGAAAAAAATACGGACAGTCCTTTAAGGATTATCTGAACAATTACAGGAGGGAACGGGCGGCAGAGCTTCTGCTTAGGACTGATAAGAAGATAATACAGATAGCAGAGGAAGTCGGATATCATGATATGGATTATTTTGTGAACAGGTTTATACAGATAAAAGGCTGCACACCGGCGCGCTTCAGACGCCAGATGCAAAGTGGAGAATAATATATATTACTGCAAAACAGGGTAAATTATAGTTTTTTCTAGAAACTATAGTTTACCCTGTTTTTGACTATAGTTACTCCGATTGTTTGAAAACTTAAAAAGTATAAAATTAAGTTATCAAAAGGGAGGACATTACAATATATGAGAAGAAAAAAAATTGTAAGCATGCTGCTTGTGACTACCATGGCAGCAACACTGTTTGCCGGATGTGGCAATGATAGTGGCAAAAAAGGTGGCACTGAAACTGGAAGCGCGAAAGAGTTTGATGCATTCTTTGCTGTACCGGGATCTGAAATGAATGATGATAATGAAATCCAGAAGATCATCGAGGAAAAGACAGGTGTAAGGGTAAATGAAACCTGGCTTACCGGACAGACAGCAGATGAGGCAATCGGAACAATGATCGCAGGTGGCGAGTATCCTGATTTCATTGAAGGTGCAAGCGGACAGATGCAGTTATATGATGCAGGCGCACTTGTTCCACTGGATGACTACATCGAGAAATATCCAAACATCAAAAAGCTTTTCACAGATCTTGAGTGGGAAAAACTTCGTCAGGATGACGGACATATCTATTGGATACCACAGTTTAGCTGCATAAAGGGAGACGAGAAAGTCTGCGCACACAATGACGAGGCATTTTGGATCCAGGCAAGAGTACTTAAATGGGCTGGCTATCCGAAGATTGATACATTGGATAAGTATTTTGACCTCATCGAGAAATATAATGAAGCAAATCCAAAAATGGCTGATGGAACAGAAAATATTCCATATACAATCCTTTGTGATGACTGGAGATATTTCTGCCTTGAGAATGCACCACAGTTCCTTGACGGATATCCAAACGATGGATCATGTATGGTAGATCCTGATACAAAGAAAATACTTGACTATAATACATCTGATACAGCAGTTAAATATTTCAAGAAGCTCAATGAAGAGTATCAGAAGGGAATTGTAGATCCTGAGTCATTCACACAGACATATGATGAATATATCTCTAAGCTTTCTACAGGACGTGTACTTGGAATGATTGACCAGTGGTGGGATTTTGCATACACAGCAGGTGATGCAATTAAACAGGCAGGTCTTGATGAGCAGGGATGCGATTACATTCCGGTACCTGTAACAATCGACGGCCGTCCAAATCAGTGGCACAATGCAGGCGGCGCTTTCAACGAGTCAACAGGTCTTGCTGTTACAACATCCTGTGATGATGTAGATGCGGCCATGAAGTTTGTAAATGATCTTCTTGATCAGGATATCCACAATCTCAGATTCTGGGGTGTCAAGGGTACTGACTATGAAGTAGATGAGAATGGTGAGTTTTACAAAACAGCAGATGAGAGAAAGAAGGCTTCTGATACAGCATACAAGGCCTCTCATTTTTGCTCATACTCATACTTCCCACAGTACAGTGGAACAAGTGATGATGGAATCAATGCCAACAAACCTGATGGACAGGCAAGAGAGTTCTATGATGGTCTTAACAGTGATGTACAAGAGGCTTTCGATGCCTATGGTGTTAAGACATACGTTGAAATGCTTGGAACAAACGATGCACCTGGAGACTGGTATCCGATGTGGTCATTCTCTAACAACTTTAACACAAGCACTCCTGGTGGAGTAGCCTGGACAAAGATTGGCGAACTTAAGCATAAGGCTCTTCCAAAGGTTGTTATGGCAAAAGACTTTGACAGTGAATGGAATACATACATGGATGAATACAATGCATGCAATCCACAGGATTTCCTGGGTGAATTACAGACCGAGCTTGATACAAGATTAGAGCAGGCTGCTAAATTCAAATAAAGCTTAAATGAAATTTAAGGCAGGCAGATATAATAGCGTTTTATCTGCCTGCTGCCTTTAAGGAGTGGTGTCATGTCATTAACGAGAAAAAACAAAAAAGAAAAGGTCAGAGAACCTAGAACAAAAATTACATGGAAAGAAGTCAAACGTCAGAAAGTGCTGCTGTTCTGGGCAGCAATAATGGTGGCATATGGAGTTGTATTCTATTATCTACCACTCGCTGGCTGGGCAATGGCATTTCAGGATTACAAACCAAGACTTGGTATATTCCATTCTGCATTTGTTGGATTGGACAAATTCAAGATGCTGTTCTCGGATATGACATTTATCCGTGTTATAAGAAATACACTTGCAATGGGTGTTATCAATCTGGTTGTAACTTTTGTCACAGCCATTGTATTTGCAATCTTACTGAATGAGATTGCATCAAAGGGTGGAAAGAAAGTAGTACAGACTATATCATATCTTCCACATTTCCTTTCATGGATCATTGTAACAGGTATTTTACACGATATGCTTTCAGGAACAGGTATTGTAAATGAGTTCCTTGTAAATATGCATATTATAGACCAACCGATAAACTTTTTCGCACATCCGGGATATTTCTGGCCGATAGTGGCATTTGCCAATGTATGGAAAGAAACAGGATGGAATGCAATCATATATCTTGCAGCCATTACATCAATAGATCCTTCACTTTACGAAGCAGCATCTATTGATGGAGCGGGACGCTGGGCAAAGATCAAGTATGTAACACTGCCGGGAATCAAACCAACTATTATAATCCTTCTTCTTATGAATGTAGGTAATGTTTTAAATGCAGGATTTGAGATACAGTATCTCTTAGGAAACGGCCTGGTACAGGATGTATCACAGACTATTGATATTTATGTACTTAAATGGGGCATAAGCCAGGGAGATTATGCAATAGGTACCGCAGCAGGTATATTCAAGAGTGTGGTAAGTATAATTCTTATATTTATTGCAAATAGAATTGCCAAACATAATGGTGAAGAGCAGTTGTTTTAAGGAGGTCTTGTACGATGGCAGATATAACAGCAGGCTCTGTAAAGAGCAAAAAGAAAAAGAAGATAAGTATATTTCCAATTGTAAATGGCATCATTATGGTACTGTTTGTGATCATAACGCTTTATCCGGTGCTTAATACACTTGCGATATCGCTTAATGATGGTACAGATGCATTAAGAGGTGGAATTTACCTCTTACCAAGAAAGTTTACCTGGAAGAATTATATAACGGTTTTACAAAAAGATAATCTTATAACAGGAGCATATATTACTGTTGCCAGAACAATAATTGGAACAGTCTTAGCACTGGTGGCAAATGCAATCCTTGCTTTTATAATCAGCAGAAAAAGATTTTTGTTCAAAAGAGGTTTATCCCTGTTTTGGGTTATCACAATGTATGTCAATGGTGGATTAATCCCTGTCTTCCTCCTGTACAAGGGACTTGGGCTTACCAATAGTTTTTGGGTTTATGTAGTCCCTGGAATGGTCAGTGCGTTTAATATGCTCGTTATCAGAACCTATATGAATGGAATTCCTGACAGCTTAGAGGAGTCAGCGCAGCTTGACGGTGCAGGATATACCACCATTTTTCTGAAGATTTATTCCCCTCTCTGCAAACCGGTATATGCGACAGTAGCTTTATTCGTAGCAGTAGGACAGTGGAACTCATGGTTTGATGCAATGCTTTATAACCGTATGAGTACAAAGCTTACTACATTACAGTATGAGCTTATGAAGCTTCTTTCAGCTGTAACAAATCAGGGAGGATCAGCAGAAACATTGAAAAATGCTGTAGGCGCAGTTACACCTACCTCAGTTCGTGCCGCAGCAACAATTGTAACAATGCTTCCGATCATATGTATTTACCCGTTTTTACAGAAATACTTTGTTACAGGACTTACACTTGGTGGAGTTAAAGAATAAATATTTTTTTACAGGATGCCCGGCAGGATAACTGCCGGGTGTTTTGGTGTAAATGTTTATTTGAAAGGAGAATTTTCTTCAAATCAGGAGCAAAATGAGAAAAATGGTACGTTGGCACTAAATAGTAGTGGATTATTATAAAAAAATGTTGTATAATAAAGCTACTCTAAAAACTCAAACAAAAGAAGGGGGATTTTATGAATAGTCAACAGTATAACAGAGCCAACAAACGTGTATTCCTGGCGGTAATCATAGTATTTGCATATATAGCATTTACGTTATTTGCAGCAGTTGGGACAAAAGATGCTGATATTACCAGGATAAGTATACAGCTTGTTGCGGCAATAGCAGTAATAGTAATAGCTGTAATTGCATTTATTACAAAAAGAGACAGCAGAACAGGTGCGCTTATACTTGTAAGCGCCATGACAGCAGGATATTTTATTATCGCACTGATCAATTCAACAATCGGTACATGGACATATGCCCTGCCGCTTGTTATTGCAGCGATGATATATCTGGATATAAAGATGATGATGGTGATGAACGCAGTAATAATCATATCCAGCGTCATCAGGCTTGTAATGCAGCTTGGAATAGGGGGTACAGTTCTTCAGAATGATGTGATAGCAGTTTTTGTACTTGTACTTGTGGGATATGCGTCAGACAGCATCACGATTCTTCTTACCCATTTCTTCGATGAAAATATGGAAGAAATCAAAGAATCTGCTATGGCACAGGTGGACAGCAATAAGAAGATGGTAATGGTTGCGGAGAATATTTCAAAGCACTTTGACGAGGCTATGACCATGTTAAATGATCTCGATGAGTCTGTTGCGGTGAGCCATAGTTCAATCCAGGAGATAGCAGACAGCACAGAGAGCACTGCGGAGGCTATCCAGAAGCAGGCAGCTATGTGTGTTGATATTCAGGGAAATACAGACAATGCAGAAAGTGGAATCAAGGCTATGATAGATGCCTCACGCCAGACTGATGAGACCGTAAAGCAGGGAGCTGATGTTGTGGAAGAACTCAAGGAGCAGGCACACAACGTGGCAGAGGCAAGCAATGTTACAGTGTCAGTTATCCAGAGTCTTACAGCTAAGGTAGAGGAAGTAAAGAGCTTTGTTGAGTCGATTATCAATATTTCTAACCAGACAAATCTGCTTGCTCTCAATGCTTCAATTGAGGCGGCCAGGGCAGGTGAAGCAGGAAAGGGCTTTGCGGTAGTTGCAGATGAAATCAGACAGCTCTCAGAGCAGACAAAGGATGCATCAGCCAATATTACAGAGATTATAAACAAGCTCAATGAGGACACAAGGCGTGCCAACGAGAGTATCGAGAACTCAGTATCATCGGTAGAGAAGCAGAATGAGCTTATCGACGATACAAGAGACAAGTTTAATGCCATGGGAGAGGCCGTTGAGCTGTTGATGAAGGATATCAATGTGGCTGAGGAGAGTATCAAAAAGATTCTTGATTCAACAACAGTCATATCAGACAATATCACACACCTTTCAGCTACAGGAGAAGAGGTCGCAGCTTCTTCAACAGAGGGACTTCGCATGGCTGATACCACAGTCGAGAGCATGGCAAAGTGCAAGAAGGTACTGGAAAATATCTATATGCTTGCGGATGACCTCAAAAACTCTGTTGAGGAGAGTGAGGAAGAGCTTAGTCAGAAATTTGATTTCTAAGAGCAGTAATATGTTTTTTACGGCAGGAGCGCATTTGCTCCTGCCATTTTTATATATTTTTTATGATAAAAATATTTACATTATTGTAATATATGATAAAATATTTCTAACACAATAACACAATGGCTACATAAACAATAGGATATATGGAGGAAGTTATGGACGATAACAATTATATGAACAATGACAACCGGTCGTCAGGCACACCGGACAATACAGGTGTATTCGGTCAGCCTTCAGGAACAGCAAATGGCTCAGACACATACAGTCAGCCGACAGACACATATAATCAGTCTGTATCCCAGCAGGAAAGTGGGAATGCACATGGACAGTCATCAGACCAGACAGGCAGCACAGACGGATATGTCAATAATCCGGGCAGTGCATATGGTTATGCAAATCAGGGTACATACAATCAGAATCCAAATGCCCAGGGTGCATACAATCAGAATCCAAATGCCCAGGGTACATACAACCAGAACACATATGATCAGGGCTCATTTAATCAGTCAGCTTACGGACAGACGCAGTATGGCCAGCAGCCAAACGGACAGGGTGGCTACAATCAGACCGCATACGGACAGACAGCATACAATCAGCCACAGTATGGAGCTAATCCATACAACCAGCCGCCAAAGAACAGCAATGGCTTTGGTATAGCTTCTCTGGTACTTGGAATCGCATCTATTGTACTGTTTTGTACATGCATCAATTATGTGACAGCTCTGCTTGCTATCATTTTTGGTATTATACATATCATAAAGGGCAACAACAAGGTGTTTGGTATAGTTGGTATAGCAACAGCAGCCATCTCAGTTATAGTCAGCATCATATTCTGGGTTATAGCAGGCTCAAACGTAAGCACAGATTTTGAAAAGGAGTTCATGAAGGGCTTTGACGAGGGCTATGAGTATTATAATGATGACGATTCCTATGAGGATTACGATTATGATTCTTATGATTATGATGATTTTGATTATCAGAATTTTGAGTATGATGGCATTTATTAGAGTTAATTATTATCAAATTATTACAGAATCAATTACATCTTGACAACAGTGGCTTTTCAGTTATATACTTAAACACAGTTAGTAAAAGGCAGTGACGAAGACAGTAGAGATGGCAGGAAAGTCAAAGAGAGCCGGGGCAGGTGAGAGCCGGTATGAGTAGAGCCGTTTTGAAAATCACTTCTGAGCCGCAGGCTAAAATCGCCATACAGCGTTGCGAGAGTAGGTTCTGACGTATTCCCTACGTTACAGGGGCGGGTATGCAAGGGTATTTCCCTTAAGTACATTGTAATAGGTGGTATAGACGTATCAGGCACGCGTTCCTAATTACAGGAATGTGTGCCTTTTTTTGTGAATATTCCATAAACCGAAAATTCTAGTGGAGTAAGCCACAAGGAAGCCTCGTAAGAGTCGAATTTGAGGTGCATGTTGGGATGTTCACGAACAATATAGAATAAGGAGAGATAGTCATGTACAACAAAGTTGACACCAATATGAACTTCGTTGAACGCGAGAAGAAGACAGAGCAGTTCTGGAGAGAGAACAATATCTTCAGAAAATCTATGGAAAACAGAAAAGAAGGAGAGACATACACATTCTATGATGGACCTCCTACAGCAAACGGAAAGCCTCACATCGGACATGTTGAGACACGTACCATAAAGGATATGATTCCAAGATTCCAGACCATGAAGGGCAAATATGTGCCACGTAAAGCAGGCTGGGATACACACGGACTTCCTGTTGAGATCGAGGTGGAGAAGCTTCTCGGCCTTGACGGCAAGGATCAGATTGAGAACTACGGACTTGAGCCATTCATCAAGAAGTGTAAAGAGTCTGTATGGAAATACAAGGGTATGTGGGAGGATTTCTCCAACACAGTAGGTTTCTGGGCTGATATGGACAATCCATACGTCACATATGACGACAATTTCATTGAGTCAGAGTGGTGGGCTCTCAAGGAAATCTGGAACAAGGGACTTCTTTACAAGGGCTTCAAGATTGTTCCTTACTGTCCTCGTTGTGGAACACCACTTTCTGCACAGGAGGTGGCACAGGGCTACAAGACAGTTAAAGAAAAATCAGCAGTAGTACGTTTTAAGGTAGTAGGAGAGGATGCATATTTCCTCGCATGGACCACAACTCCATGGACACTTCCAAGCAACGTGGCACTCTGTGTGAACCCTAATGACACATATGTAAAGGTAAAGGCTGTTGATGGCTACACATATTATATGGCAGAGGCACTTGCAGACAAGGTGCTCTCACAGCTTCTTTCAAAAGAGGACGCAGAGGCAGGCAAGAAGGCATATGAGGTGCTTGAGACATACAAAGGAAAGGATCTTGAGTACAAGGAGTATGAGCCGCTTTATGACTGCGCTAAGCAGGTTGCCGATAAGCAGGGCAAGAAGGGCTTTTTCGTGACATGTGACACATATGTTACTATGTCAGACGGTACAGGAATTGTTCATATCGCTCCTGCATTTGGTGAGGATGATGCCAATGTCGGAAGAAATTATGACCTTCCATTTGTACAGTTTGTAAACGACAAGGGAGAGCTTACAGCCGAGACTCCGTTTGCCGGTATGTGGGTAAAGGATGCAGATCCTGAGGTATTAAAGGACTTAAGCGGCAGAAAGCAGCTCTTCGATGCTCCGAAATTTGAGCATGAGTATCCACACTGCTGGAGATGTGACAAGCCTCTTATTTACTATGCAAGAGAGTCATGGTACATCAAGGAGACAGCAGTAAAGGATGACCTTATCAGAAACAACAATACAGTAAACTGGATTCCTGAGTCTATCGGTTCAGGACGTTTCGGAAACTGGCTTGAGAATATACAGGATTGGGCTATCTCACGTAACCGTTACTGGGGCACACCACTCAATATCTGGGAGTGTGAATGCGGACACAGAGAGTGTATCGGAAGCCGTGCAGAGCTCGCCGAAAAAGCAGGAGATCCAAAGGCAGCAGAGGTAGAGCTTCACAGACCATACATCGACGCTGTGACAATCAAGTGTCCTGAATGTGGCAAGGATATGCACCGTGTACCAGAGGTACTTGACTGCTGGTTTGATTCAGGAGCCATGCCATTTGCACAGCACCACTATCCATTCGAGAACAAGGAAGTATTTGAGAAGCAGTTCCCGGCAAAGTTTATCTCAGAGGCAGTTGACCAGACACGTGGATGGTTCCATTCACTCATGGCTGAGTCTACACTCCTTTTCAACAAGGCCCCTTATGAGAATGTAATCGTGCTTGGACACGTACAGGATGAGAACGGACAGAAGATGTCCAAGTCAAAGGGCAACGCTGTAGATCCGTTTGATGCACTTGAGACATACGGTGCAGATGCCATCAGATGGTATTTCTACACAGCATCAGCTCCATGGATTCCAAAGAAGTTTTCAGGAAAGCTCGTGCTTGAGGGACAGCGTAAGTTTATGGGAACACTCTGGAACACATACGCATTCTTCGTGCTTTATGCAAATATCGACAATTTTGATGCTACAAAATACAGCCTTGAGTATGATAAGCTTGCAGTAATGGACAAGTGGATTCTTTCAAAGCTCAACTCAGCAGTGGCAGGCGTGGATGAGTGCCTGTCAAACTACAAGATTCCGGAGGCGGCAAAGTACCTTCAGGAGTTCGTAGACGACTTAAGTAACTGGTATGTACGCCGCAGCCGTGAGCGTTTCTGGGCAAAGGGCATGGAGCAGGACAAGATAAACGCATACATGACACTTTATACAGCACTTGTCACCATATCAAAGGCGGCAGCACCTATGATTCCTTTCATGACAGAGGATATCTACAGAAATCTTGTCTGCTCTATCGACAAGAGCGCACCGGAGTCAATTCATCTGTGCGACTATCCTGTAGTTGATGAGAAGCTGATTGACAAAAAGCTCGAAGCTGATATGGATGAGGTACTAAAGGTTGTAGTACTCGGACGTGCATGTCGTAACGAGGCAAATATCAAAAACCGTCAGCCAATCGGAAAAATGTTTGTAAAGGCTCCGGAAAAACTGGATGAATTTTATGTGGATATCATCGCAGACGAGCTCAACGTAAAAGAGGTTGAGTTCACTGATGATGTATCACACTACACCACATACAAATTCAAGCCACAGCTTAGAACAGTGGGTCCTAAGTATGGTAAATTCCTTGGCCAGATTAAGGCAGTTTTAGCTGAGCTTGATGGTCATAAGGCCATGGAGGAGCTTAACAGCACCGGCTCTCTCAAGCTTGACAGCATTAGCGATGAAGTTGTATTATCTAAAGAGGATTTACTTATCGAGATGACTCAGATGGAGGGCTATGTGACACAGTCTGACAACAATATAACCGTTGTTCTTGACACCAACCTCACTCCTGAGCTTATCGAGGAAGGTTTCGTAAGAGAAATCATCAGTAAGATCCAGACAATGCGTAAGGACGCAGGCTTTGAGGTTATGGACCACATCGCTGTGACATACGAGGCAGATGAGAAGCTTTCAAATGTATTTGAAAAGTTTGGTGATGAAATCAAGACCGAGGTTCTTGCCGTATCAATTAAATCAGGCGAACTTAAGGGTTATGAAAAGGATTGGAAGATTAATGGTGAGGCTGTTAAGCTTGCAGTTGAAAAACAATAATCTCTGCACGAGAGGGAGCATTAATTTGCTCCCTTTTAGTGCCATAAGGAGGAATAAAATGAGAGACAATACGTTTAGCAAAAAGGTGTTTATTAAGACTGTATCAGACAATTTAAAAAATAAATATCGTAAGACTATAGATGATGCCACACAGCAGGAACTTTATCAGGCTGTATCAGAGGCAGTAAAGGATGTCATCATGGATGAGTGGATTGCCACACAGAGAGTGATGGACAAGGACGATCCAAAGGTTGTTTACTATATGTCCATGGAGTTTTTGATGGGAAGAGCTCTCGGCAACAACCTTATAAACCTCTCAGCATACAAGGAGGTCAAGGAGGCTCTCAATGAGATTGGTGTGGATATCAATGCTATTGAGGACCAGGAGCCTGATCCGGCACTTGGAAACGGTGGACTCGGAAGACTGGCAGCGTGCTTCATGGATTCACTTGCCACACTCGGATATCCTGCATACGGCTGTGGAATCAGATACAGATATGGTATGTTCAAGCAGCAGATTTCAGACGGCTTCCAGATTGAGGTGCCTGACAACTGGCTCAAGGACGGATATCCATTCGAGCTTCGTCGTCCGGAGTACTGCTATGAGGTCAAGTTTGGAGGATATGTGCAGGAGAGCACAGATGAAAACGGAGAGCTTCATTTCGAGCAGAAGGACTATCAGTCGGTGCTTGCAGTGCCTTATGATATGCCTATAGTCGGTTATGACAACAATGTGGTCAATTCTCTCATGATATGGGATGCAGAGCCAAAAAACGGCTTCTCGCTCGAGTCCTTTGACCAGGGTGACTACGACAAGGCAGTGGAGCAGGAAAATCTTGCAAGAAACCTTGTTGAGGTGCTCTATCCAAACGATAACCATGTAAAGGGCAAGGAGCTTCGCTTAAAGCAGCAGTATTTCTTTGTATCAGCAAGCATCCAGCGTGCACTTGCAAGGTTTAAAAAGCATCACAGCGATTTAAAAGATCTTCCGAATAAGGTCGTTTTCCAGATGAACGATACTCACCCTACAGTTGCAGTCGCAGAGCTTATGAGAATCCTTGTGGACGAGGAACATCTGTCATGGGATGATGCATGGGATATCACTACAAGATGTGTAGCCTACACTAACCATACAATCATGGCTGAGGCGCTTGAGAAGTGGCCAATTGAGATATTCCAGAGACTGCTTCCTCGTGTATACCAGATTGTTGACGAGATAAACAGAAGATTTGTGATGCAGATTAATGAGAGATATCCTGGCAATGAGGACAAGGTAAGAAAGATGGCTATCCTCTATGACGGACAGGTCAAGATGGCAAATATGGCTATCGTTGCAGGCTATTCTGTAAACGGTGTTGCAAAGCTTCACACAGAGATACTTAAGAATCAGGAGCTTCATGATTTCTATGAGATGTTCCCTGAGAAGTTCAATAACAAGACAAACGGAATCACACAGCGTAGATTCTTAGCACATGCAAATCCACTCCTTGCAGACTGGGCAACAAAAAAGGTAGGAGCCGGCTGGATTACAGATCTTACAATGCTTTCAAAGCTCAAGGCTTATGCGGACAGCCCTGTTGCACAGCAGGAGTTTGCTGAGATTAAGAGAGCAAACAAGGTGCGTTTAGCAAAGTATATCAAGGAGCACAATGGTATTGATGTAAATCCGGATTCTATCTTTGATGTGCAGGTTAAGAGACTTCACGAGTACAAGAGACAGCTCATGAACATCCTTCATGTGATGTATCTGTACAACAAGATTAAGGAAAATCCGTCTATGGATTTCTATCCTAGAACATTCATTTTTGGAGCAAAGGCAGCAGCAGGCTACAGAAATGCAAAGAAAACAATAAAGCTCATCAACAGTGTGGCTGATGTGATAAATAACGATGCTTCTATTGGCGGCAAGCTCAAGGTAGTATTTATCGAGGATTACAAGGTATCCAATGCCGAGATTATTTTTGCGGCAGCAGATGTCAGCGAGCAGATTTCCACAGCGAGCAAGGAGGCATCTGGAACAGGAAACATGAAGTTTATGCTCAATGGAGCGCTCACTATCGGAACTATGGATGGTGCCAATGTCGAGATGTTCGATGAGGTAGGGGCTGACAACATGTTTATCTTTGGAATGAGCTCTGATGAGGTCATCTCACACGAGAACAGACATGACTACAATCCTGTTGATGTATATAATAACGATGCCGAGCTAAGAAAGGTAGTAAACCAGCTCGTAGACGGCACATATTCACCAAATGACCATGAGCTTTTCAGGGAGCTTTACAACTCACTGCTCAATCCACAGCAGGGACAGGTGGCTGACCGCTACTTTATCCTCGCAGACTTCCGCTCATATGCAAATGCACAGCAGAAGATTAATGATTATTACAAGAACAAGAGCGCATGGAGAAAGAGTGCACTGCTCAATATCGCACATGTAGGAAAGTTCTCTTCAGACAGAACAATCCAGGAATATGTGGACGATATCTGGCATCTTGACAGAATTACCGTAAATATGGCAGGAGTATAGGATTTTGGAAAAAGTTATCGCAAAGTCTGGTATCAGTGGAAGCACGCTTAAGCTTATAGCCATTTTTACCATGCTTATAGACCATATTGCGGCAACGGTTATTCTTCAGATGATAAATAACGGGATAGGTGGACAAACGCTTATTGATATCTACTGGGTCATGCGTTCTATAGGGCGCATGGCCTTTCCTGTTTTCTGCTTCCTGCTTGTGGAGGGCTTCAAATATACACACAGCAGGGAAAAATATGCTGCGAGGATGTTTATATTCGCGCTTATCTCTGAGATACCGTTTGACCTTGCAATAAACAATACAGTGCTCGAATTTAAGAGCAACAATGTGTTTTTTACATTACTTTTAGGCCTGCTTGCCATCACAGTGCTTGATTGGCTTAAGTCGGTCGATAAAATAGAAAAGGCATCCTCTGCAGTCAAGTGGTTTTTTGTCACACTGATCAGGTGTATAGTAATGGTATCAGTAGTGCTTGTTATGATGATTATTGCAGAGTTTGTGCTTTGCTGTGATTATGGTGCGGCGGGTGTAGGGTGCATTGTCATGATGTACCTGCTTTCTTCAAACCGGGATGTTGCATTTGCCGTGGCAGTCATACTGCTTGGACTTTTCTCAGGTACCATAGAGTTTTTTGCACTGTTTATGCTTATACCGCTTCGCTATTACAATGGAAAAAGAGGCATTTCACTAAAATATGTCTTTTACGCCTTTTACCCGGTGCATCTTTTTGTACTGTATCTGATATGCAGGCTTGCTATGGCTGCTGTTCACACCTAACAGAGTGACAGACAACGATTAAAATGGGGGAATAGATGAAAAAGCTTTTAAAAATCATACCGGCACTTGTGTTTGCTGCCTGTTGCTTTATGTTCGCTGCAAAATGCTTAAAGGCAGGAGGGTTTACAGGTGCTATAGCTGATTTTCCTACAGCTATACACAGGGCAGTAAAGGGGCAAATGCAGACCACAACAGACTATTTAAACGGCGAACAGACAGAGTACGATGAGTCAGTATTTACAGGGGAATATCACTACTACTACGAGAAGCTGTCAGATGATGACAAGCTTATTTACAGGCAGATTTATGCGATGATGCAAAAGCGCATGGATGGAATTTCGTTAAATACTACAGACACTGAAAACGTTAGCCGTATACAGCAGTTTGTGCTGCTGGACAATCCACAGTTTTTCTACATAGAAAAGAGTCAGTATACTGTGAGAAACAGCATCATTTTTTCGCCTGTATACAATATGTCTGAGTCTGATATCGACAACGCAATAAGTACGATTTCAGGCTATGTGTCAGCCTGTATGGCAGGTATCGATGAAGGTGCATCGGATTATGACAAGGTTGTGCATTTCTATGAATATGTGATAGAGCATGCCGAGTATGAGGAAAATTCTCCTCACAACCAGGATATGTACTCAGCAGTGCTTGGAAGGACGGTCTGTCAGGGCTATGCGATGATGTTTAAGTATCTGTGTGACCGGGCCGGTATCAGCTCACTTATTGTGACAGGCACCACATCTGATGCAAACCACGCCTGGAATATGGTATATCTGGACGGTGCGTGGTGTGCGGTGGACTGTACCTACGGTGATGGTGATTATCTGGGAAAGGGCATATCATACAGCTGGTTCGGAGTGCCGCTTGATGTGGTAAAGCTTACACGTACATTGGACAATGAGGATATGCTGCCGCAGGAAGCGTCAGTGGAGGATGACTATTATTACAGGAATGGGCTGTATTTTACATCCTACGACCTTAAAGTCTTACAGGGCATGACAACGTCATCTAACTATATCACGTTCAAGTTTTCGGACAGAGAAACCTATGATACTGCATGTCACAGTCTTTTCGAGAAGGGTGACTACAAATATCTCATACCGACGGCAAGAGGCGGCACTATCACATATATGCAGGAGCCCAATTCGCTTGCGGTGTTTATACACATAGAGCTGGGAAGCTGATAAATTTATCTCCTTTTATTTTAAGGAGATAGCCGCACACCCCATAAATGGCGGGCGCTGATACAAAAATAAAGAAAGAGGAATCCAAATGTCATTTTGTCATCTTCACACCCATACCGAGTACAGCCTGCTCGATGGGTCAAACAAGATAAAAGAATATGTAAAGCGCGTCAAGGAGCTTGGCATGAACTCTGCCGCAATCACAGACCATGGCAATATGTACGGTGTGGTGGAGTTTTACAAGACGGCAAAGGCAAATGATATCAATCCGATCATAGGCTGCGAGGTATATGTGGCACCAAATTCGCGCTTTGACAGGGAGACAAGCCACGGTGATGACAGGTATTATCATCTGATTCTGCTTGCTGAAAATAATACAGGCTATGCCAATCTCATGAAGATAGTGTCAATAGGGTTCACAGAGGGCTATTATTACAGGCCGAGAGTGGATTTTGAGACGCTTGAGAGATATCACGAGGGGCTTATATGCCTGTCTGCCTGTCTGGCAGGAGAAATCCCCAGATACATCGTCAGAGGCTTTTATGACGAGGCGAAGGAGATTGCAAGGAAGTATCAGGACTGCTTTGGAAAAGACAACTTCTTCCTTGAGCTGCAGGACCATGGCATTGATGACCAGAAGCTTGTGAATCAGCAGCTTCTTAGGATGAGCAAGGAGCTTGAAATAGGGTTAGTGTGTACTAATGATGTGCACTACACCTACGAGTCCGATGCGGAGGCACATGATGTGCTTTTGTGCATCCAGACCGGGAAAAAGGTGTCTGACGAGGACAGGATGCGCTATGATGGCGGACAGTTTTTCGTAAAGAGCGAAGAGCAGATGAGAGCGCTTTTCCCATATGCCACAGAGGCTATTGAGAATACGCAGAAAATTGCCGACAGATGCAATGTGACGCTTGAGTTTGGCAATTACAAGATTCCAAAGTATGAGGTGCCAGAGGGCTATGATAGTGCCGAAGCATTCCTTACAGAGCTTTGCGAGAAGGGCTTTAGGGAGAAATACATAGGCTGTGGTGAGTACAGTGCTGATGAGCTTAAAAAGATACATGCAGATATGGACTATGAGCTTGGTATCATAAAGACCATGGGCTTTATAGAGTATATCCTTATCGTGTGGGATTATATCAACTGGTGCCGCACGCACGACTGCTGGGTAGGCCCGGGACGAGGCTCAGCGGCGGGAAGCAGGGTGTGCTATTGTACCGGAATCACAGATATTGATCCGGTTAAATACAATCTGCTTTTTGAAAGATTTCTTAACCCAGAGCGAGTTTCCATGCCTGATATCGATGTGGATTTCGAGTATGCGGAGAGATATCGCGCCATAGAGTATGTTCAGCAGAAGTACGGACACGATTCTGTAACACAGATAGTCACCTTTGGTACGATGGCGGCAAGAGGTGTCATAAAATCAGTCGGAAAGGCGCTGGATTTCCCATATGCAGAGACTGACAGGCTTGCAAAGATGGTGCCTCAGGAGCTTAATATCACGATTGACAAGGCTCTTCAGATGAACCCGGAGTTTAAGGGCATTTACGACAGTGATGCGAGAGTGCATGAAATGATAGATATGGCAAAAAGGCTTGAGGGACTGCCAAACCACACGTCCGTGCATGCAGCAGGTGTGGTAATCTATCCAGGTGTGGCGAGTGATTATGTGCCTCTTGGAAGGGCAAACGACGGAAGCCCTACCGCAGAGTACAACATGGTACAGCTCGAGGAGCTTGGCCTTTTAAAGATGGATTTTCTGGGGCTTCGTACACTCACGGTGCTAAAGGATTCTGTGAAGAATATCAAGGCATCAAGGGGCATTGATGTGGATATCGACCATATTGATTTCAACGATAAGGGCACACTTGACTTTATCGGAACAGGAAAGACGGAAGGGGTATTCCAGCTGGAGTCTGCCGGTATGCAAAGCTTCATGAAGGAACTCAGTCCACAGAGCTTTGAGGACATCGTGGCCGGTATTTCGCTTTACCGTCCGGGTCCTATGGATTTCATTCCCAACTATATAAAGGGCAAGAACAATCCAAAGGAGATAAGCTATGTGACACCTGAGCTTGAGAGTATTTTAGAGCCGACCTACGGCTGTATAGTATACCAGGAGCAGGTCATGCAGATAGTGCAGAAGCTCGCAGGCTATACAATGGGTCAGGCGGACAACATCCGCCGTGCCATGAGTAAGAAGAAGCAGTATGTCATTGACGCAGAGCGCCAGAGCTTTGTGTACGGAGACGAGGAGCGCGGTATAAAGGGCTGTGTGGCAAACGGCATAGATGAAAAGGCTGCCAACAGCATATACGATTCGATGGTTGATTTTGCTAAGTATGCGTTCAACAAATCACATGCAGCCGCGTATGCAAAAATCAGTGTTCAGACTGCATGGCTCAAAAATTACTATCCGGTCGAATTTATGGCGGCGCTCATGACTTCTGTTATAGACAATTCAGCCAAGGCGGCGCAGTATCTTTACAGCTGTCGTGATATGGGTATTAAGGTGCTTCCGCCGGATATCAACTGTGGACAGGGCGAGTTTACCGCAGAGGGTGACCATGTCAGATATGGCATGTACGCCATCAAATCTCTAGGCAGGCCGGTAATCGACCAGATAATCGAGGAGCGGGAAAGTGGCGGCAGATACCGCACACTCTCTGATTTTATCGAGAGAACCTGCCAGAAGGAGCTTATCAACAAGCGTGCGATTGAGAATCTGATAAAGGCGGGAGCCTGCGATTCGCTCGACGGCACGAGAAAGCAGATGGCAATGGTGTATGCATCGATTGTGGACAGGGTGCAGCATGACAAAAAGTCAACAATGGCTGGGCAGATGAGTCTGTTTGACCTGGTCTCAGATGAGGATAGGCAGTCATTTGAGCTTAAGTATCCAAATGTTGGTGAATATGACGCTGAGGAAGCTCTGGCCTATGAAAAAGAGGTGCTTGGCATCTATTTAAGCGGACACCCTCTGGAAAAATATGCAGCTACCCTAAAGAAAAACATCACAGCAAATGCGATAGATTTTGTGCTTGAAGAGGAGAGCGGTGCCGTAAAGATAGAGGACAATGCGCACGTGGTAATCGGAGGCATGATAGCTACAAAGACGATTAAGTTTACCAAGTACAATCAGGCCATGGCTTTTATCACGATAGAGGACCTGACAGGAACTGTTGAGGTAATTATTTTTCCGAGAGATTACGAGCGCTACCAGAGATATTTACAGGACGATGCTAAAATATTTGTTATCGGACATGCGACGGTCGAGGATGAGCAGAACGGCAAGATAATCTGCGAGAGAATCATACCGTTTGATGAGCTTCCGAAGCAGCTATGGCTCAGGTTTGATACGATGGAGGACTATAAGAAAAATGAGAGCAGACTTCTTGAGACAATCCGTGAATCTGACGGAGGAGATGAGGTCATAATTTACATCGCAGATACAAAGCAGATGAAAAAACTTGGCAGAAATTATTCCGTAAATGCAAATAATGAGCTCATGGAGCAGCTTTTGGAATTTTTAGACAAAGAAAATGCGAAAATTGTTGAAAAGAATATTGAAAAAATGTGCTAAAACAAGTACAATAGATTGGGATTAGAATAAATGATAATTTTTTAACATATGGAGGTTATACCAATGGCAAAAGAGATTAACACAATAGGTGTACTTACAAGTGGTGGTGACGCACCAGGAATGAACGCAGCGATTCGTGCCGTTGTTCGTCAGGCTCTCTCAAAGGGCAAGAAGGTTAAAGGAATCAAGAGAGGATACGCAGGTCTGTTAAATGAAGAAATCGTGGATATGGATTCAAAGAGCGTTTCAGACACAATCTCACGCGGTGGTACAATCTTACAGACAGCCAGATGTAAGGAGTTCGTTACAGCAGAGGGACAGCAGAAGGGTGCTGAAATCTGTAAGAAGCATGGTATCGATGCTATCGTAGTTATCGGTGGTGACGGATCTTTCCAGGGTGCGCAGAAGCTTGCTGCACTTGGCATCAATACAATCGGTCTTCCGGGCACAATCGACCTTGATATCGCATGTACAGATTACACAATCGGTTTTGATACAGCCTGCAACACAGCTATGGAGGCTATTGACAAGGTACGTGATACATCTACATCACACGAGAGATGCTCAATCATTGAGGTTATGGGACGTGGAGCAGGATACATTGCATTATGGTGTGGTCTTGCAAACGGCGCTGAGGAAGTATTACTTCCTGAGAAGTATGACAACAACCTTGAGGCACTCATCGAGAGAGTAGCTCACGCAAGAGAGCTCGGCAAGCAGCATTACATCATCATCAATGCTGAGGGCGTAGGACATTCACAGGAGATGGCTAAGGAAATCGAGGCTGCTACAGGCATCGAGACTCGAGCAACTATCCTTGGACATATGCAAAGAGGTGGAAGCCCTTCATGCAAGGACCGTGTATATGCTACAATCATGGGCGCTATGGCAGTTGATTTACTCTGCGAGGGCAAGTCAAACAGAGTTATTGCCCACAAGGATGGCAATTTCGTAGATTTCGATATCGACGAGGCACTTGCTATGAAGAAGAGTGTAGACGAGTACATGTACGATATCTCTAAATCTCTGGTTTAGTACCTAATATAGTTACGATAAATATAATGCCCTTGTATCCGGCACATCAAATGCAGGTAATTGCGTGCATGTGCCGGTGCAGGGGCATTTATGCATTCGGAGAAAGACGAATGTTAATCATAAATGAGGGGCAAAATACTTTTTGACACTCATATCATCAATATAGAAAGAGAAGAAAATGATTACAAGTGCATCAAACAAAAGCATAAAAAATGTGCAGGCTCTTTTAAGCAAGGCAAAGGAGCGGAAAAAGCAGGGCGTATTCGTGGTTGAGGGTCCAAAGATGAGCTTTGAGGCGCCATATGACTGGGTAAGTGCCGTATATATGTCTGAGTCATTTTTTTATGATGACAGGTTTAAGGAAGAGAAGAAGCGTTTCCTTGATAAAACGGAAATAGTGAGTGACTCGGTGTTTAAGAGCATGTCTGACACGCAGACTCCGCAGGGTGTGCTTGCTATAGTAAAGATGCCGCACTATGAGATAGATGAACTTTTTAAGGGCGACAAGACAGAGCTTCTTGTGCTTGAGAGTATACAGGATCCGGGAAACTTAGGCACTATGATCCGTACCGGTGAGGGCGCAGGTGTAAGCGGTATTATAATGAATCGCACAACAGTGGACATTTTTAATCCAAAGACTGTGCGCTCAACCATGGGCTCACTCTACCGTGTGCCGTTTTACATCACAGATGACCTTCCGGAGACTATAGAGTATGCAAAGTCAAAGGGAGTTTCTCTCTACGCAGCTCATTTAAAGGGTAAGTGCTCTTATGACAGACCGGACTACACCGGAGCCTGTGGCTTTATGATAGGAAATGAGGGCAATGGATTATCAGATGAGATAGCTGACATGGCGGACACATATATCCGCATCCCTATGGAGGGAGCTGTGGAGTCGCTTAATGCCGCAATATCAGCCACTTTGCTTATGTATGAGTGCAATCGTCAGAGAAGGCTTTTGGGAGAATAATATGCGTATTTGGTTTAAGATTTATACTGACACGCACCTGATGCGTGATATTACAATAGAAAATGACAGTGACGACACACGTACACACAAGATTTTTAAGGCTCTTGAGGATGCCTGCCTTGCTTTTGACCTGGGAAAGCCCATCTGGCTTGACAGCAATGTAAGTGATTTCAAGAGGCATGGAAAGACACGCTTTACGAAGGATAATTTTGTGGAGGATATCGACTTTGATTTTCTCGAGATGCACATCATCGAGGAGGATTGATGCCTTATAATGGATATGATGAGTTATTATTGATATAATGACGGTCCGCACGCTGCAGGCACAGCGGCACACACGTACTCTCTCGTAGGCGCATAGCGAAGCTATTTAGAATCTGTTGAATTATGCTTCACAACCAGAAATGCACCGGCATGGACGCCGGGGCAAGGTGTTATGCGCCATGGACGGCGCATAAAAGCCGGTTTCGTCAAGCATAGAAAACCAAAAGGCATAATTCCTACAGATTCTTAATGGCGTAGCGTAGCTTACGAGAGAGTACGTGTGTGCCGTTGTGCCTGCAGTGTGCGGACCTGTGCACATACAAAATAACAAGAATAAAAAATATATAAATAATAGGTATAATTTGCCAATTATGCGAATAAATATGCTATAATTGATTAATAGAGTCTGATAAACATACAGGCGAATAGATCATAGGGAGGTTTTTAATGGAACAAGAGTTTGCGGAGGGCATCGATAGCTGGGAGACTATGATGTTTTTATACAATTCTGCACTGAAAGAGGTCAATACTAAGCTCGAGATACTAAATGACGAGTTTGTTCACATACATAATTACAATCCGATAGAGTACATAAAGTCGCGTATCAAGACTCCTGAAAGCATAGTAAAGAAGCTCAAAAAGGGAGGCTACGAGAGCACCATAGAGAATATGGTCACATATGTAAAGGATATAGCAGGTATCAGAATCGTGTGCTCGTTCACATCTGATATATACCGGCTTGCTGAGATGATTGGCAGGCAGAATGATTTGACTGTCATATCGGTAAAGGACTATATGAAGCATCCGAAGGCGAGCGGCTACAAGAGCTACCACATGATTGTTTCGGTGCCTATTTTTCTTTCAAACAAGGTGGAGGACACAAAGGTTGAGATACAGATTCGTACAATAGCTATGGATTTCTGGGCAAGCCTTGAGCACAAGATATATTACAAGTTCGAGGGCAATGCACCTGAGTATATCAGCCGCGATCTGCGCGAGTGTGCAGGTATCGTAGGACAGCTTGATGCAAAGATGCTTTCGCTCAATGAGGCAATCCTTGAGGCCAAGGAGAAGCAGGAGCATGAGAGGGAGGAGAAAATACGAGAAGATGAACATCATTAATGTCGAAAATATAACAAAGTCATATACTGGAAGGAAGCTTTTTTCTAAAGCTTCCTTTTATGTGCAGGAAAACGAAAAAATCGGTATCATAGGTATAAATGGTACAGGAAAGTCTACACTTTTAAAGATTGTGGCTGGTGATGAAGAGCCGGATGAGGGAACTGTCACCACAGCAAATCATATAGTGATAAACTATCTGCCGCAGAATCCGGAGTTTGACCCAGACGAGACAGCACTTGAACATGTGATGAGCCGTGTGGTTACCTCGCAGCTGGATGAGGACATGCGCTGGAGTATAGAAAGTGATGCAAAGTCACTTCTTATGAAGCTTGATATCACAGATATGGCGCAAAAGACCGGTGAGCTCTCAGGAGGACAGAGAAAGAGGCTTGCGCTTGCAACAGTCGTACTTAAGCCGTGTGATGTGCTTATATTGGACGAGCCGACCAACCACTTAGACTACGAGATGGTGGAGTGGCTTGAGGATTATCTGCGCCGTTTCAGGGGTGCAATCATCATGATCACACATGACCGTTATTTTCTAGACAGTGTCTGCAACAGAATCGTTGAGGTGGACAAGGGACAGACCTACAGCTATGATACAAACTACTCGGGCTTTCTTGAGCTTAAGGCAGCCAGGGAGGAGAGCGAGAGGGCAAGTGAGCGCAAGCGTCAGTCCATCCTTAGAAAAGAAATAGAGTGGATGCAACGCGGCGCAAGAGCTCGTTCCACAAAGCAGAAGGCACACATCCAAAGATATGAGGCTCTGCGAGACCAAAAAGGACCGCAGACAGACGGAAAAGTTGAGCTTTCATCGGTTTCATCGCGTATGGGAAGGACAACCATAGAGCTTCATGATATTTCAAAGGCATACGGAGATATCGTCTGTGTAAAGGATTTTACGTATATTTTCCTGAAAAATGACCGTATCGGTTTTGTAGGCAAAAACGGCTGCGGAAAGTCCACACTCATGAAGATAATCGCAGGTTTTATCGAGCCTGATTCAGGTGAGGTAGAGATAGGACAGACGATAAAGATAGGATATTTCGGTCAGGAAGTGGATATAGAGCCTGAGCTTCGTGTGATAGATTATGTGAAAGAAGCAGCCGAGTTTGTGCACACGGCAGACGGACTTGTGTCAGCATCTGCCATGCTTGAGAGGTTTTTATTCCCACCGGAGCAGCAGTACAGCCCGGTAGGCAAGCTCTCGGGTGGAGAGAAGAGAAGACTCTATCTGCTTCGTGTGCTGATGAGCGCACCGAATGTATTGATACTTGACGAGCCGACCAATGACCTTGATGTCGAGACACTGGCTATTTTAGAGGATTATCTGGATGGCTATGACGGAATAGTCATTACGGTATCCCATGACAGGTATTTCCTTGACAGGATCGCAAAGCGTATTTTTGCATTTGAGGGAGCCGGAAAAATCGTACAGTATGAGGGCGGATACACCGACTATATGAATAAACGCCCACAGCCTGCATCAGGAAAAAACGTATCAGAAAATGCATCATCCACAGGAGCATCCGCTTCAGGAGCACAGGGAAATACTGCATCAAATGGTACAGACTCAAAAGAAGCCCGGAAGAAGAAATCCATGGAAACCTGGGGGCATGAGAAAAAGCTCAAATTTACCTACAAAGAGCAGAAAGAGTACGAGACGATAGAGGCTGACATAGAAAAGCTGGAAAACAGACTTTCTGAGATAGATGATGAGATGGTAAAGAATGCCACTAACTTTGGTAAGTTAAACGAGCTCACAAAGGAAAAGGAAAACCTCGAGGGGCAGCTGATGGAGAAAATGGAGCGTTGGGAGTATCTCGAGGATCTGGCGCAGAAAATTGCAAATTTGACATAGTTCAAGTAATTCATTTTTTCTTAGGCTTCAACAGATTAAACAAACTCTGCGGTATGCCAAACCCGAATATGATACCAAGCACGATGGCACCCGCCACCTCAAAGGTTTCAATGCCCTTTGAGGAGGAAAGTGCCCTGTCGTTAGTAAAAAGATAATATGCCGTGTAAAAAATTCCTGCTCCCGGCACAAGAGGAAAGATACCTGAAAGCAGATAAACTGTCACAGGCATAGAGCGTGCCGCAGCAAAAATGCGCGCCATTATCGTAAGGCACAGTGTCGCGATAAGCGATGGAAACACAACACCCATATCAAACTGAACCATTATATAGTAGATGATCCAGCCAAGCGCTCCTGTAAAACCGCAGTAAAACAGCTCCTTTTTTGGAGCGGAAAAAATAACTGCAAACGATAATGTGGCAAAGAGAGCCACAATAAATTGTATTATAAACTCCATAGCTTAAATCCCTCCAATATATTTCATCACAACAAACGGCAGACATGCTCCCACAGCAACACACACGGCTGTAATCAGTGCATCGAGCAGATGTATTGTACCGGACAGATAATCCCCGTTATATATATCCCTGATAGATGTTGTAAATGCTATTCCCGGAACAAGTGGCATGATAGCTCCTATAATGATTTTATCAGGTAAAAGAGAAAGCCCTGTAAGTGTACTTGCGGTGGCAAGCAGTGTCACAAAAAGACTGGCAAGAATATTGGTTATAATCCTTGTGAACTTATATTTTTTAAGACCAAACAAAAGCACCTGCTCCAGTGAGCCTATAACAAATGCAAAAACAAAGTCAAGCCAGTTTCCACCAAAAAGATAGCAAAAGCAGGCACTTCCGAGCCCACAGAAGAAAATCTGTGCGCTTTTTTTGTAATTAGGAATATTTTTGCACTGCTCAAGCCTGTCCCATGAGTCAATCAGGGAGATTTTCTGGTCACATATGTCCCTTGCGAGCTGGTTTAACGCGCTGATCTTTGCCAGATTGACAGCACCAAGGGGGACGTGGCGCACGATGCTGCAGGCATCCTCCTTGTTCTCATTTGCACTTGCAAATATTCCGTTTGACAGCACATATACGTCAAATTCCTCCACCTCATATGAACTTAGTATATGAACCACAGTGTCCTCCACTCTGTAGATTTCTGCACCGTTTCTGAGCATACAGTCGCCAATTTCCACGGCGAGAGTCAGTATTTCCTTAGTGTATGCCATTTGTTACCTCACTCTTTAGATTAATTATATTTATTTTATGATGTTTGCACGAAAAAAACAATATATCGCACGAAAAATATTGATTTAATTACATGTGTGTATTTTGTGTATAAAATCAAAATAAATGGAAATTATATACATATGAATATTAATCGAAGGGAGCATGAAAATGCCGGAGCATACTGATACCTCAAAAGAAAAAATTCTCGTGTATATACGCGCAGAAAAGCAGAAAACACTTCACCGCAGGCAGGTCTGCATCAATGACATAGCAAGTGTGTATTGTAAATATTCACGCTATGAGGGACAGATAAAGGGAATGATCGTGGATAAGATACGCGGTAAAAAGAGCGTGATATCTGTAATGAAAATAATAGAGCAAATCACGGAAAGCTATGATGATGCACAGGTTATAAGCATTGGTGAGCCGGAGGTACTTGTAGAGTATGACGACAACAGCAAAAATAAGATTCTTGAAGCACTAAAGGTTGCAGCGGTGTGTATACTTATATTTTTTGGTTCAGCTTTTACAATCATGGCTTTCAATAATGATATTTCGATATCAGGTGTGTTTGAACATTTTTATAAGCAGATAATGGGTGTGGACAAGCCACAGGTGTCGGTGCTTGAGGTGTTTTACTGCATTGGTCTGGCGGTCGGAATCATACTGTTTTTTAATCATATCGGAAAGCGTAAGCTATCCGACGATGTCACACCGATTCAGGTGGAGATGGATAAGCATAATAAAGATACGTGGAACACAATAATAGACAAGGTAAAGGAAAAGCAGGATGTTTGAATATATATTGCGTGAAATATTTTTGTCAGTGATAGCGTTTTTAGCAGGGGCAGGAGTGTCAGCCGGTGTATTTGCATTCGTGCTCGTGATAGGAGTGGTGCCGCGCATACTTCGGTGCAGCAGGATAGAAAATATAATACTTATAGAAAATGTCATGATATGTGGTGTGGTGGCAGGTAATATATCATCAGTGCTTGATACGGCATATAATCTGGGCTTTGCAAATATGCCCAAAGTACCTGTAAGCAATATCTGTGGGAATATAATTATTGCAATATATGGATTGTGTGTCGGCATATTTGTCGGCTGTATTGCAGTTGCACTCGCAGAAATACTGCACACATTCCCTATTATATATAAGCGCATGAAGCTTCGCGCCGGTCTTGGGATTATAGTGATTTCTATGGCTATTGGAAAGGCACTGGGAGCACTTTATTATTTCCTGACGGGATTTGTTGCCACTTCATAGGACTCTCTTAAGTTATCTTTAGCTATATCATGTTATACTCTTGAAACAAAAAGCAAATAGGGTATAATGGAAATAACTTGGACTTAGAGGTATTCCAGCTAACTCGGAAAGGAAATAATATGATTACATCAATAGCCAGACAAAGCATCATACTCAAATGCTTACGCCAAAAATCAGTGCTTGTAAGTAACTACGAGCTGTATTATACCGCAGGTCTTGCGAAGAAGTGCTTTGGAATCGCAGTCGATGCCGACATGGAGCCAAAGCAGCTTCTTGAGGAATTGCAAAAACACATTGATAAGGTCTCGCCGGCAGATGAGCAGGAGAAGTATCTCATACATCTTCTTGGCAACTATGAGCCTGATGATACTCATGATGAACAGACTGTGGAGCTGTTTCACATGGGAGAGACCGAGGAGCATATGTGGCAGGTCTCAATTACATAACAGCATCCTTTAGAGAAGAAATAAAGACATGGGAAGAACATCACCAGCAGTCTAAATGCCGCCGTAGAGCTTGCTCTGCGGCGGCATTTTCGTATTCCGGGTCATATTTGAAGCAGTATAGAGGCCTGTCTGGTATCTCTAACCCATTGTAACCTCGACTGTAACATCGTGTCCGGTTCCGTTAATAGCCGGAATCATATTGCCATCAATAGTAGCGCCATCCACGATGAGCTTTGTCACACCCTTTTGTACGTGGGCAGGATTTCTGACCGTAATGTGGTAAGTATTGCCACGGAACTTACGCTTAGCTGTAAAGCCGTCCATAGTGTCAGGAATACAAGGATCTATGATAAGACCATCGTAGTCAGGACGTATACCGAGGATGTACTGTGAGACATCGAGGAAGGTCCATGCAGCAGTACCTGTCAGCCAGCTGTTCTTTGCTTCACCAAAGTTAGGAGCGTCTTTACCGGCAATCATCTGGCTGTATACATAAGGCTCGGTGCGGTGAATTTCGCTGATATCCTCAATGTATGCAGGACAGGTCCGGGTGTATACCTGCCATGCTCTGTTTCCACGGCCGATAACAGTCTCAGCTATAGAAATCCAAGGATTGTTGTGGCAGAAGATGCCGGCATTCTCCTTGTATCCCGGTGGATAAGAAGAGATTTCACCAAGCTCCACATGATATCTGTGGTAAGGCGGCTGCAAGAGCACGATGCCATATTTAGTATCAAGATATTTTTCAACAGACTGCATTGCCTTAAGGCAGAACCCTTCATCCTTTCCGATTTCAGCGATAACACAAAAGCCCTGTGGCTCAATAAAGATTTTTCCATCCTCACATTCCTTGGAACCAATCTTGTGCTTGTAGTGGTCGTAAGCACGAAGATACCACTCGCCATCCCAGCCGGCATCCATGACGGTCTTTTCCATCTGTTCAATAGCCTTTTGGGCTGTATCAGCCTCGTCGCAAAGTCCCTTGTGTCTGCAGATTTTTACATAGTCTTTTCCATATTTTACAAACATGCCTGCGATAAAAACAGATTCGGCATTAGGTCCTTCAGATGGTCCAAAGGTCTGGAAGGACTCACCAGGCTCCTCGGAGAAGCAGTTTAAGTTCAGACAATCGTTCCAGTCAGCACGTCCAATCTGTGGCAGACCATGAGGTCCGAGATGATTGATTGTATAGTTGAAGGAGCGGCGCAGATGCTCCATAAAGTCAGTTGCCTTTGAAGGATCGCTGTCATATGGTGTTGACTCGTCAAGAATAGAGTAGTCGCCTGTCTCCTTGATGTAAGCAGCGGCAGCAGCGATAAGCCACAGAGGGTCATCGTTAAAGCCTGAGCCTATGTCGGCATTGCCCTTTTTGGTGAGAGGCTGGTACTGGTGGTAAGCAGAGCCATCCTCAAACTGTGTGGCTGCAATGTCGAGTATTCTCTCTCTTGCTCTGTCCGGAATCAGATGCACGAAGCCAAGCAGATCCTGACAGGAATCCCTAAAGCCCATGCCTCGTCCGATGCCTGATTCAAAATAAGAAGCAGAGCGGCTCATGTTAAAGGTAACCATGCACTGATACTGATGCCATACATTTACCATGCGGTCAAGCTTTTCCTCCGATGAAGAGATACTAAAGTGACCAAGCAGCTTATCCCAGTAAGCCTTAAGCTCTGCTAAAGCAGCGTCGGTTTTTTCGGTGGTGTCAAATCTTGCAAGGAGTGCATCGGCAGGAGCTCGGTTTATGATTCCGTCTTCAGCGCGTCCAACCCATTTTTCGTTCACAGGGTTTTCTACATATCCAAGTACAAATATATATGTTTTTTCTTCGCCCGGCTCAAGAGCTACCTTCAGGTGATGAGAGCCGACAGGAGCCCAGCCGCTTGCAACAGAGTTCTTAGACTGATCATTTACTACAACGGAAGGCGCGCTGTTTTCGCCGTAGGCACCTAAGAATGAATCCCTGTCTGTGTCAAATCCGTCAACAGAGGCATTTACAGCATATACAGCATAGTGATTGCGGCGTTCCCTGTATTCTGTCTTGTGGAAGAGCTGGGAGCCACCGGCGTGAATCTCAACCTCTCCGGTAGAGAAGTTACGCTGGAAGTTGGTCATGTCATCCATGGCATTCCACAGACAGAACTCTACATATGAGAAAACCGAAAAGTCTTTTTTCTTATCAGATGTGTTTTTTAATGTGAGCTTATTGATCTCGCAGGTAGAGCCCATAGGAACAAAGTCGGTAAGCTGAGCCATTAAGCCGTTTTTTACTCCTGTGAAAACAGAATAGCCCATGCCATGACGGCATTCGTATGAGTCAAGCTCGGTCTTAGAAGGCATCCAGCCCGGATTCCAGATTGTGTCGCCATCCTTTATATAGTAGTAGTGTCCGTTGCTGTCGTATGGCACGTTGTTGTAGCGGTATCTGGTGAGACGCAGAAGCTTTGCATCCTTATAGAAGCTGTAGCCACCGCAGGTATTTGATACCAGAGAAAAGAAATTCTCACATCCGAGGTAGTTGATCCATGGTAACGGAGTCCTTGGAGAGGTGATGACGTATTCTTTGTTTTGATCATCGAAGTGTCCAAATTTCATATATAAAATCTCCTTTTTTATTAAATGTACGCAAACGTTTAAGCTGCTTATATATAGAAGTATATAATGCGGATATCTAAAAATCAAGCATAAAACAATAAAAAATAATGCTTTTATGACATATATACAAAGAAAACTGCATATTATAGTTAAAAATGCTGATGAGATAATATCACTTAAGTAATTATAATTGTATAATAATTAAGACCAAAAGAGTAATCGTTTTAAATACATAACATGACACTATACAAAATGTACAATAAAAGATAATAAAAAGTGTGAAAAATGTTGAAAATGTAAATTAGGGATTGCAATAATAACAAATTGTGGTATAGTAAAGATACGAAAACGATTAAGAAATCAATTCGAAATGAGGAAACGATATGGTATCACTAAAAGACATAGCACAAAGATGTGGTGTTTCGACAGCAACGGTCAGCAAGGCATTACATGACCAGAAGGATATTGGCGCTGAGACCAAAAACAGAATAAAGAAAATAGCTAAGGAAATGGGATATCTTCCTAATGCTGCGGCCAGAGTTCTTAAGACAAAAGAGTCGAACAACATCGGAGTACTGTATTTCGATGAGGCGGCGATGGGACTTACGCATGAGTATTTTGCCGGAGTGCTAAACGGAATCAAGGCACAGGCTGAGATGCTTGGATATGATATTACATTTATCAATACAAGTCCTGTCGGAAAAAAATTATCATACCTGGAGCACTGTAAGTACAGAAATTTCGATGGTGTCGTAATCGTATGTGCAAGGTTTCAGGACAATGAGGTGCAGGAACTGATGAGCAGCGACATACCGGTGGTCACAATTGACTACGTACACTATAGCTGTTCGGCAGTATGTTCCAACAATGTAAAGTGTATGGGCGAGCTGCTTGATTACATAATAAGCATGGGACATAAGAAAATCGCTTACATACATGGACAGGATTTTTCGAGTGTTACACGTGACAGGCTGGCAGCATATTACAGGGCACTTGAGAAGCATGGAATAGATATTCCTGAGGAGTATGTCAGGGAAGCAAGGTATCTGGAAGCAGAGGATGTTGCAAAGCAGACAGAATATTTACTTGATTTACCTGACAAACCTACATGTATCATCTATCCGGATGACACGGCGGCAATCGGAGGCATCAATGTTATAAGAAGCAGAGGGCTTAGGATTCCGGAGGATATATCAATAGCAGGATACGATGGTACAAGAGTTTCACAGATGCTAAGCCCGAAGCTCACCACTATCAGACAGGACACTGACAAGATAGGCAGGGAAGCAGCAGACAGGTTGATAAGCATCATTAAAAAGCCTAAAACAGCACTTGTGGAGAGAGCTGTTGTTGAAGGAATTTTGCTGGAGGGGGAATCCGTAGGCAGAATTTAATATATTTTACTACTTTTTTACTAACATTTACTAACAGGTTTAAACCTGAAGCGAGAAGGAGGATTTTTCTATGAAAAAGAAACTCGTAAGCGCATTACTTTGCGCAACAATGGCAGCATCATTACTGGCAGGCTGTGGCAGCGGAAATGCATCTGACACAGGAAGCGCTGACAAGAAAGGCGATGCAAAAACTGAAGTGACAAACGATGGCAAGATTCTCAATATCTATTGCTGGAATGAAGAGTTCCAGAGCCGTATCACAGACCACTATCCTGATTACAAGAAGGTGGATGCAACACATGGCAAAATCGGAGATATTGATGTAGTCTGGAACATCACACCTAGTGAGAACAATGCGTACCAGAACAACCTTGATGAGACACTTTTGAAGCAGGCTGATGCATCGGCAGATGACAAGATTGACCTCTTCCTGGTAGAGGCTGATTACGCACCTAAGTATGTAGACTCTGATTACACAATGCCAATCAAGGATCTGGGAATCACAGACAGCGATATCTCTAAGCAGTATAAGTACACACAGGATGTCGTTACTGATTCTGAGGGCAACCTGAAGGGTCTTTCATGGCAGGGATGCCCGGGGGTTCTCTTCTACAACAGAGCAGCAGCAAAAGAGGTACTTGGAACAGATGATCCGGATGAGGTTCAGAAGTCAGTATCTGACTGGGATGCCTTCAATGCTACAGCTGAGAAGATGAAAGCAGCAGGCTACAAGATGACATCTACAGCAAACGATACATACCGTGTATACTCTAACAACGTTTCTAAGAAATGGGTCAGCGATGACAAGAAAATCCAGATTGATGACAACATCATGAAGTGGGTTGATGATTCTAAGAAGCTTGTAGACGCAGGCGAGACGGGAACAGCAGATCTATGGTCAGATGACTGGAAGAAGGGCTTCTATCCTGAAGGAAAAGTATTCTCATACTTTGGACCTGCATGGTTAGTAAACTTCTCAATGGCAGCAGATGAGTCCGGTTCTATCGGAAACCTGGGCGGCTGGGGTGCAGCTCAGGGACCACAGGGCTTCTTCTGGGGCGGCACATGGATCTGTGCAGCAGAAGGAACAGACAATGCTGACCTTGTAAAGGACATCATGCTCAAGATGACAACAGACGATGATATCATGAAGGATATCGTTGTAAAGGATGACGATTTCGTAAACAACAGCACAGTTATGGATGGTCTTGCAGACGGAACAATCATGGGCAAGGACGACAAGCCTTACACAAGTACAATACTTGGTGGACAGAATCCGTTACCAATGTATATAGCCGGTGTTAAGACTCTCGATTTAAGCAACCTTTCAGCTTATGACCAGGGCTGCAACGAGGAGTTCCAGAAGGCTATGAAGGATTACTTCGAAGGAAACTGCGATAAGGATACAGCTATTGAGACATTCAAGAAGGCAGTTTGTGAGAAATATCCTGACATCTCAGAATAATATAGTTTATGAATTGACCATACAACTAACAATATAAAATAATAAATACCCTGTCTGCCTTGCGTAAGCAGGCAGGCGGGGTATTCTTTTTAAAATCAAAGTTAATCAGTTAACAGCATTACATCACAATTGACTACAATACCAGTTGGGAGGTAGGTATTATGAAAAAGAGTGGAGGTAAAGCGGTCAGATATAACAAATGGGGCTATATCTTTCTGATTCCGTTTATCGTTGTATACGTAGTATTTCAGCTGGTACCGTTAATCACTACAATTTACAACAGCTTTTTTGAAAATTATATGTCCGGTCTTACACAAGTAGGACCAAATTTTGTTGGATTTGAAAATTATGAAAAATTGTTCACATCCGGTGATATCTGGCAGTATTTTAAGAACACAATGGTTCTTTGGATTATGTGCTTCATACCGCAGATATTCTTATCACTGCTCCTTGGAGCATGGTTTTCGGATGTCAGCCTAAAGCTCAAGGGAACAAGATTTTTTAAAACAGTTATATATCTGCCAAATCTGATTATGGCTTCAGCATTTTCTCTGTTATTCTTTACATTGTTTGCTGATGGGGGACCGATAAACAATCTGCTTATGCAGATAGGCTTTATTTCAGAGCCGTACAAGTTCCTGTCGCATGTGGGCAGTACAAGAGGACTCATTGCTTTGATGAACTGCCTGATGTGGTTTGGTAATACAACCATACTGCTTATGGCAGGTATGCTTGGAATCGATACATCGCTTTTTGAGGCAGCAGAGGTGGATGGAGCAACATCCACACAGGTGTTCTTTAAGATAACACTTCCGCTCCTTAGGCCGATACTGATATATGTAATAATTACATCACTTATCGGCGGCTTACAGCTCTTTGATGTACCACAGATTTTGACAAACGGAACCGGTAATCCGGTCAGATCAAGCATGACACTTATCATGTACTTAAACAAACGTCTGTACAGTAAGGATTATGGAATGTCCGGTGCATTGTCAGTCATACTGTTTATCATCACGGCAATACTTAGTATAGCGGTATTCAAGCTCAGCGGCAACGATGATAAGAGAAAGGAGTAGGTCGATATGGCAGCAAATGTAAACAAAAAAAATAAAGGTATGGGAATACATGCCAGACGTGCTTTAGCATATATCGTGCTTGTAATAATCTCTTTCTTCTGTCTGTTCTGGTTTTACGTAATGATAATCAATGCAACCAGGTCAAATGGAGAGCTTCAGGCAGGATTTACTGCAATTCCGAGTGCACATCTGCTTGATAACTGGAACTCACTCTTACATGACACACTTCCGGTCATAAGAGGTATGTTTAACAGCCTTTTTGTAGCAGCCTGCAGTGCAGTACTATGTGTATATTTTTCGACCATGACAGCATATGCTATACATGCATATGAGTTTAAAGCCAAGAAATTCATCTCTACATTCATACTGATGGTTATGATGATTCCTACACAGGTTACAGCACTTGGATTTGTTAAATTAGTAACAGGCATGGGACTGATGGATTCATTTATTCCACTCATAGTTCCGACTATTGCTGCACCTGTCACATATTTTTACATGAAGCAGTATATGGAGAGCTCGCTTCCATTGTCTCTGATTGAGGCAGCGAGAATTGACGGCTCCGGAGAGTTTAGGACGTTTAATCATATCGTGCTTCCGCTGATGAAGCCGGCAATAGCAGTACAGGCAATTTTCTCCTTTGTAAGCAGCTGGAACAATTACTTCACTCCGGCACTTATATTACACGAAAATAACAAGAAGACACTTCCAATCCTGTTAGCACAGCTTAGAAGTGCAGACTTCTTAAAGTTTGATATGGGAAAGGTATATATGATGATTACATTCTCTATCCTTCCTGTAATAGTTGTTTACCTTATTCTTTCAAAGCACATCGTAGGTGGTGTTGCCATGGGAAGTGTGAAGGGCTGATACAGACCATTAACTAAAACTATTTTCTTTTATATTTTTCCCTTCATCTTAAAAGGACCGCTCATCCGGGCGGTCCTTTTTTGCGGGCAAAATGGCAGACGTTTTGTTTATCCCCTCTTGACAGAATACGTTATACTATAAGTATGAATGATAAGAAACAAGGAATAATATATATCATAATGGCAGGATTCTTTTTTGCCCTGATGACATTTTTTGTGAGGATGTCGGGAGATTTGCCGACCATGCAGAAGGCCTTTTTCAGGAATGCGGTAGCAGCAGTAGCGGCTGTTATCTTACTTGCAAAAAGTGATGAAGGCTTCAAAATAAAAAAGGATAGCTGGAAGGGACTTTTTCTGCGAAGCTTCTTTGGAACAACAGGGCTTATATGCAATTTCTATGCAGTTGACCATCTGGCCATCGCAGATGCCAATATTCTAAACAAATTGTCACCGTTTTTTGCCATAATCATGTCATATTTTGTGCTTAAGGAGAAAGCAAACAAGACAGAGTGGCTGTGCGTGGTGACGGCGTTTATAGGTGCTGTTTTTGTGGTGAAACCATCTATGAATGTGCAGTTTTTTAATGCCATGATTGGTGTAATAGGAGGTTTTGGCGCAGGTGTAGCGTATACATTTGTGCGAAAGCTCGGTAAGCAGGGAGAGAGAGGACCTGTGATAGTCATGTGCTTTTCGGTATTTTCGTGTATAGTGACGGCTCCGTTTCTGTTTGTCGGAGCAAAGCCTATGAGTGTATATCAGATTGTCATGCTGCTTTTTGCAGGAGCTGCCGCTACAGGCGGACAGCTTTCAATCACGAAGGCATACACCAAGGCACCTGCAAAGGAGATATCGGTGTTCGACTATTCGCAGGTTATCTTTGCCGCTCTGCTGGGCTTTGTCTTTTTGCAACAGATACCGGACTATCTAAGTGTGATAGGATATGTTATAATAATAGGCAGTGCAATTTTTAAATGGAACTATAATCTCAGATACGAGGAAAAAGTATGAACTACGCAGGAATAAAATATTGTGACATAGCGAACGGACTGGGCTGCCGCACTGTACTTTTTGTATCAGGCTGCAGAAATCACTGTAAGGGCTGTTTTCAGCCGCAGACATGGGAATTTGACTATGGAGAGCCGTTTGATGAACAGATACAAAACGAGATACTCGACTCGCTTAAGCCTTCCTATGTGCAGGGAATTACTCTTTTAGGCGGTGATCCTTTTGAGGAGGAGAATCAGGAGGCACTTGTGCCGTTTATGAGAAGAGTTAAGGAGCGCTATCCCAATAAGGATGTGTGGGCTTACACAGGCTATCTGTACGAAGAACTGTTAGAAAACGGACGCAAGCACACAGAGTATACGGATGAGCTTTTATCTATGATAGATGTCCTGGTAGATGGTCCGTTTATAGAGGAACAGAAGGATATCACGCTCAAATTCAAGGGCTCTGCAAACCAGCGTGTGATAGACATGGAAAAGACAAGAGCGACAGGAGAGGTGTCCATACTGGAATTTACGAAAATATGATTAGAGGATTTGAAATGAAGAAAAAATGCGACAAATTATTAGGAATACTGTGCTATGCGCTTGGAATTTTAGCGGCGCTTTATGTGGGAGGTTATCTTATGCTGATTAAGCCTATTCATGTGATTATCATAGCATTTGGCAATGATATGCTGACACTTCCACTCTTGCTTAAGAGTATCATAAAGATAGCATTTTCTACGACATTTGCAGGGCTTGTGTGGTGCATCGGATACATAGGCTACAACTTTTTTAAGGGAAATGAAGACCCTGACTGGGCGGCTATAGAAGCGCGCTTCAGAAATAAGCACAGTGATACAACAAACGAAGATTTACTGAAGGAGAGAGAAGTATGATAGTCCGTGTACCTGATTATTTTTCAGAGTTTAGCTGTATAGCCGGAGACTGCAAGGATAGCTGCTGTCTGGGCTGGGAAATTGATATTGATGAGGATTCATATGAGTATTATCAGACACTGCCCGGAGAGGTCGGAGAGCGTCTGAGAAAGGGCATGTATGAGACGGAGGATGGCGGGCACGGCATCCGTACAAACAATTGCGGGCGATGCATTATGCTAAATGACAAGAATCTGTGTGATTTGTACATAGCAGCTGGAGAGGCATCGCTTAGTGAGGTGTGCACCGATTTTCCAAGGTTTGGCATAGAGTACAGAAACGTGGAGCAGAAGTGCCTGAGCCTTGCGTGCGAGGAGGTCTGCCGTATATTTTTCAGCAAAACAAAGCCTGTTAAGTTTGTAGAACAGGAGCTTTTTGGAGACAGTGATGATGACCAGGGAGTCACAGAGGAAGAGGCAGCATTTTTTGAGGAGGTGCAGCGCGAGCTGATTGCCATACTCCAGGACAGGACAAAGCCAATCGGAGTACGCGTGGATGAGTACCTTGACAGGGCAAACGAGTACCAGAAGAAGCTGAGCCAAAACGATGTTGAAAAGCATATAGACTGGCTTTCGTTTAATGATTTTTCATTTGAGCACTTTGATATCCGCTTCGGTATCATCAATGAGATGGAACTATTGCGCCAGGTATGGCAGGATTTCAAGGATGATATGCAGACAGTCCTCACAGAGGATGATTATGAAAAACGCATGAAGGAGTACATGGCTAGCGGCGATTACCGTGAAAACGATATTGAGCAGCTTCTTGTATACTTTACCTTCAGATATATCATGAATGCCATCTATGACTCAAATATCATGGTTTATGCATATTTAAGCGTCATGTTTACCATGATAGTCAGGGATATGAATGCCACTCGCTTCTACAAAAACGGTGGCAGCTTCACCTTAGAGGACCAGATGGAGGTGGCAAGGATCTTCTCAAAGGAAGTGGAGCATTCCGAGGAAAATGTGGAGGCCGCCAAGGAAGAAATCATCTGGGGATAGTTGATTTAGAGATTAAATATATAATAAAATAACAATATAATTTTTTAGTTTTTGATTTTAGATTTTTAGTTTTTGGTTTTTAGATTTTAGTTTTCAAAAGAAGCTTGCACAGAAATGTGCAGGCTCTTTTTTGTGAAATAACTAGAGGCTTCCACCATTATGCCATAAGCCTCATATTTTCCGGCTTATGGGCTGGTTTTTGGAGCTGTTTTGGAAATTATAGTGATTTCAGCTACTTTTTCTCGGCTTTTATCTGGCTTATGGGCTGAGTTTTGGGAGCTGTTTTGTGGATTTCAGCAGTTACAGCTACTTTTTCTCGTAATTTATCCGGCTTATGGGCTGGTTTTGGGGAGCTGTTTTGTGGATTTCAGCAGTTACAGCTACTTTTCTCGGATTTTATCCAGTTTTTGGGCTGAATTTTGGGAGCTGTTTTAAAAGATTTAGGTATTACAGCTCCCCAAGGTCTGCCTTCTATGCTATCAATCCCTTGTAAACCATAAATTGGTACCTTGAAAACTTCACATTTTCAAGGTACCAACCATTTTTTATAAGGTGGTTTTGACCCTTAAATCATGTCATATAGACTTAAAAAATAATTCACAAAATTTCAAATGAAAAATTATCTATTATATCTAGGACCTTTAGTACTAAAAAGATTTCGCATATGTTACATAAAAATGAATAAATAGTAAAATTTACCAAAATTTCGTAAATAAAATCTCTGTTTATCCCAATAGTCGAAAACCAACGAAAATATTATAATATAAGTACGAAAACGTGCGAAAGGGAATTTTCGTACATACAAAAAGGAAAAGGAGAGGAAATATGAGAAAGTTAAAAGAACACTTTCACAGGAAACATGGCATTGTAAGTCGTATCTTTAGTATGGTACTTGCACTTGCTATGATTGTGACCATGGTTCCAGCAATCGGTGGTGCAACCACTGCATATGCTGCGAGCCCGACAATCCGGTTGTACCTGGACAAACCAAGTACATGGAGTAATCCGGTTGTCAATGTCTGGGCTCCCGGTGCTACGGTAGATAACCATGACGCAGGAAATGCCGCCATTTCACAATGGGGGGATCAGGAAAAACCAAAGCTTGCATATGAGGAAAGTTCTGGACTCTATTATGTAGATGTACAGAGCAGTGAGTGGACAGGTTTTCAGTTTGTTGATGCAGGTTCTACTGAGAAGGCTGCACCGGAGATAAAGACAGAAGGAGCTGCAATTGAGCAGATTAAGACTTTTACTTCTGATACAAGCATTTATTGTTTATTGGATGATAATGGAAAATATCAGTGGTATAAGGATGCTTCAAAGAATGAAACATTGATTCCAGAGTCTGTACCAACAGAATGTGATCTGACTATTAATTATAAGAGCACATTAGGCAATGATGTTGCTGCATATATATATCATGAGACCAATAAGCCGGCAGGTGAATGGCCGGGAAAAACCATGACTGCAGCAGAAGGTCATGAAGGCTGGTATACAATGCATCTGACATTAGATAACAGCACAGATTATGATCTCATTTTAAATGATGATGGACATGGAAACCAGTTAGACGGAGTAACACTTTCTACAAAAGGAAAGGCAGAAGCAGAGTACTGGTTCGATGGTTCTTTGTCAGAGACAAAACCTGCTGATTGGAAATATGTAACAACCATTCATTATCTTGCTTCAGGAATGGGAAGCACTATTTACAATCATATGTGGGGAGCAGATGCCTCTGCAACAGGAGCAGGTGTTGGAAAAGAATGGCCAGGTGGACAGATTTCAGAAAATGCTGACCATTCCGGATGGTATGATGTAGTATATACACAGGATGTAAAACAGAATTTCAGCTGTATTTTTAATAATAACAATGGAGCACAGACGGATAATATTGATGTTTCTGTAACATCAACAAGTACTGAACTCTGGGTTACCGGAACCAAAGGTGGTGGTGATACAACCGTATATAAAACAGCACCGGACAGCTGGGAGGCACCGGTTCCAGACCACACATTTACAATGTATTATTACAATGAAGATTTATCAACAGACACAGACATGGGAAAAGTTGATATGTGGATGTGGAATGCCGGATTAAATGGATCATATGTTTTTGATGAAACAGAATATGATGCTGCAAATAATGTGACATGGTTTAAAAAGACCATTACAGTTGCCGGCAGTAATGTGGGAAAAACAGTAGGATTAAAGGCACGTTATGACATAACACAGGGATGGGATGGCGGCTCTGATACCGCAGACCGTTCTTTTACAATAAGCGGTGATGAGAATGAGGTATTATATTATGTGGATGGTTCAGATCCGGTTCATGAGAAACCGACAATCGTACCAACGGAAAAGAGATACCTTGTATTGGATTATGAGAATCCAGGATTAAAAGAAAAAGGAATTACACCACAGTTCTATACATGGTCATCAGGATATGCTTCAGTATTAACCGATTTTACATACGTAGGTGGAGATAAATGGACAGTAACGATTCCTGCAAAACCATCCTGCACAAAGGTTGATTTTTGTATTGCATTAGATTCAACAGGTGACCCATGGATTAAAGATGGTGGAGACCATTCCGTTACATTCCCTTCTGACCAGAAGGTTATCTATGCCAGCATGAAAGCCGGCAGTGAGCCGGAAATTGCTATGCCATATAATACTGGCTATGAAGTAGATGCAGAAAATCAACAGGTATCATATTACTATCGTGATGATGCTGCATTTGTAGATGGCACCTTAAAGGATATGACAGTATCTGTTGATGTAGACGGAACAGAGTATCCAATGACATACAATGATACAACAAAGCGTTTTGAGTATGTAAAGAGCGGCTTGACAGATGGTAAAACACATTATCGTTACAAAGCAAATGGAACTTATGTTGTAGATGCATTCAATTCAAACAGTGAAGAGTACAAGAAAGCAGATTACTCATATTTTGAATACTATAAATTAAATGCAACAGTTACAGCAGAAGTTATGAATAAATCCTTTAACTACAATGAAAATGATGTTGTTAAGTTTAAGGTTGAACAGGCTGATACAGACACTCAGAAACTTGAAGTAGCAAGTGCAAGTATTGATGTTTCTTCACTTGGTGGAAGCAGTGCAATGCCGATTGAACCGGAACTGCAGGCAGTTACCATTTCTGCAACAACAGATACAACATTAGGAATTAAGACATTACCAATTACTGTAACAGACCAGTACGGTAATAAATTCAGTACTACAGTGGATGTTGAAATCACAGACCGTGTGAAGGAAAACAAAAATGATTTCGACTGGGATGAATCTGTTGTCTACTTTATGGTGACAGACCGCTTCTTTGATGGCAATGAATCTAACAATACAGCAAGTGGTGCAGATACATACGGAGACAATCCGGGACTGTATCATGGTGGAGATTTTGCAGGTGTAACAACCAAGTTAGATTACTTACAGGATTTAGGTGTAAATACAATCTGGATTACACCAATTGTAGAGAATGTGAAAGGTGTAGCTGTAACAGATGAGGGTTCAGAAGATGTTCCTTATAATGCAGCATACCATGGATACTGGGCAAGTGATTTTACAAAATTGAATCCGACACTTGGTACAACAGAAGAATTTGAAACTATGATTAGCGAAGCACATAAACGTGGCATGCGTATTATGGTTGATATTGTTGTAAACCATGCCGGATATGGTACAGAATCAACATTTGCTGATATGCTTAGGGATAAGAGCGTCAGTGAAGGCGATATTAAATCATGGCAGTCTGGCTTGCCGGATTTTGCAACAGAGAATGCAGATGTCAGAGCAAAATTAGTAGAATGGCAGACATCATGGATGAAGGATTATGGTGTTGACTATTTCCGTGTAGATACAGTAAAACATGTTGACAGTACAACATGGGCAGCACTTAAGAATTCTACAACAGAAGTAAATCCATCCTTCAAGATGATTGGAGAATATTATGGCGCAGGATATGCGTCAAATGGTAGTACCTTAGGTACCGGTCAGATGGATGCAGACCTTGATTTTGATTTTAATGACCAGGCAACAAGCTTTGTCAGTGGTAATATTTCTTCTGTAGAGAAATTCCTTTCTGCAAGAAATTCAGCACTTAATAACGCATACATGACGGGTCAGTTCTTAAGCAGTCATGATGAAGATGGATTTAAGGCTTCCTTAATGAACGGAAAAAAATATACCGAGGATAAGGCAACATCAGCAGCGTTAGTTGCAGCTACCTTACAGCTTACTGCAAAGGGTATTCCGGTTATCTATTATGGTGAAGAAGTTGGTTTAAGCGGATTAAATAATTATCCATATCAGACTAATAGATATGACATGGATTTCTCTAAGGCAACAAAGGACAATGTCACATATCAGCATTATAAGAATTTGCTGAGCATCCGTAATGCATACACAGATGTATTTGCAAGAGGAAGCAGAACAGTTGTGGCAGGTTCTGATGAGGAAGGCTATGATGTAGTTTCAAGATCCTATGGAGGAACAACCTTATATGTTGGTATGAATATCAAGGATACCGCAAAAGAAGTAAAAGTTCCGGTTAGCTTAGCAGCAGGAACAGAGGTAAAGGATTTATACAGCGGTGCTACATATACTGTAGGAAGTGATAAAACAGTTGCTGTTACAATTCCGGCAGCAAAGGATGGTGGAACAGTTATTCTTACTGAGGTGAAGAAAACAGTAGATCCAACACCGGCAGATCCGGGCAAGACAGATCCAACACCGGCAAAACCGGAAAAAGAAAATCCAACACCAACAGAAACCAAGAAAGACGATAAGGTCTCTACTAATACAACGGCAGCAAAGGTTGATTGGACTAAAGAGGTAGAAACAATCAAGAATGCTTCTGCAAAGGATACTATCGTTGTTAAGATGGATGAAACAGGAGTTATATCAAAGGATGCAATTGCAGCCATTAAGGGAACGCAAAAGAAGCTTGTTCTTGATATGGGAGATGGAATCAAGTGGGTTATCAATGGTTCTGACGTATCAAAGGTTCCTGCAAAGGATGTAAATATGTCAGTTACAGTTGACAGCAAAAAAATTCCTGAGGATGTTATTAAGGCAGCTAAGATTGAAAAGGATGCAAAGAAGGTAGTACAAATCAGTCTCGCACATGAAGGTGAGTTTGGATTCAAACCGGTTCTTTCAATCGACCTTGGAAAGACATATGCAGGAAAGTATGCTAACCTTTACTATTACAATACAAAGACAAAGGCACTTGAGGGTCAGATGTCTGTAAAGATTGCAGATGATGGTTCAGCATTACTTAAATTCACTCATGCATCTGATTACGTTATTTCTATAACAGATCAGGCTGCTATTGATAACAAAAAAGCAGCTCCAAAGAGTGGTGATGACAATGAAGCAGCTACATATGTATGCTTACTTGGACTCGCAATGGTAGCAATCACAGCAGCTACATATCGCAAGAAAAGAGCTTGCAAATAAAACAGCTTTTAAACTAAACATTTTATAAACCTCTTAGATGCCGCACCTTCGGGTGCGGCATTTTACTGTGTATGGCTTAGAGTGAGATGTAACTAAAGTGTTCACATAAAATATCTCATAGTTTTTACATAGAGCAAGTATAGAGTTTACCGGGGCACTGTATAATCCATTATGGTTAAATGATTTACACATGGAGGAATAAAATGAAAAAGAGAAATCAGATCATTGCGGCATTTCTTGCAGCGACAATGATAATTACACCGGCAACATCAATATTTGCAAAGGCAGCAAAGGATGGAAATTCTAGTGCAGAGTCTTCTTACGGGGAGAGCTTTACAAGCTGGAGGACAAATGAATGGGAGAATAAGCTCAGCAAGGATTGGACAACTGTTTCTATGACACCGGGGGTTAATGAGTCAACCATGAACTTTGCATGGTATTCAAAGACAACAGATACCGTTTCACTGACATATGGTTTAAAGGCAGATTTAAGCGATGGAAAGACTGTTCAGATTGCGACTAAGAGCACCGGACAAAAGGATAAAGACGGAAATGAATACAATAGCAATAAGGCAACTATTTCAGGACTTGCAGCTCAGACCACATATTACTATAAGGTGGATGACAAGGAAATAAAGTCCTTTAAAACAGGAAATACAGGTAAATTCAGATTTGCTTTTGTAGGTGATCCACAGATTGGTTCATCTAATGAATTAAAGGGAGCTGATACAGAGGCGTTTTACAATGCACAGAGCAATGCGGTAGCAAATGACAGCTACAATTGGTCACAGACATTGAAAAAGATACAGAGTGCAGGAACTGATTTTATTGTGTCAGCAGGAGACCAGATTCAGACAACAAAGAAAAAAGCTCCGAGAAAGAGTTCTACAACAAGTGAGATAGAGTATGCAGGATATCTTTCACCGGATACACTTGCGTCATTGCCGGTAGCAACAACAGTCGGTAATCATGATGCAGACAATGCCAACTATCAGTACCATTTTAATGTTCCAAACCTCAGCAATCTGGGAGATAATAAAAAAGTTGGTGGTGACTATTATTTCACATATGGTGATGTGCTTTTTATGATGCTTAATACACAGGACACAAACTCAGCAGAGCATATTCAGTTTATCAAAGAAACAGTTGCAGAAAATGCTGATTGCAAGTGGAAGGTAGTTACATTGCATCAGGATATTTATGGTTCGGCAGAGCATTCGAATGAGCCGGAGATTGTGAATTTACGTTATGCGCTTACACCGACATTTGAGAAATATGGTGTAGATGCTGTGCTTACAGGACATGACCATGCTTATTCAAGAAGTAAATTTCTTTCAGGCAATCAGACAGAAAAGACTGTAACATATACTGATGATGAGTTTGATGAAATGCTTGATAAGGATATTGATTATACAGGTGAGGGTACTTTGACTGTAGCACCGGGAAATATCAAAGCAGACACAACAGACGAATCAGAAAAGACATACTTATCTTATCTTACTTCTGTGATGGATGCAGACAGAATTACAGAGACAGGAGAGTATGTGGTAGATCCTAAGGGAATTCTTTATCTTACAGCCAGCAGTTCATCAGGAAGTAAGTATTATGATCTAGTATCACGTCAGCAGTCATATATAGCAAGCAGATGGCAGGAGGATGTCCCTACATATTCACTCATCGATGTGACAGAGACAACCATGACAATTAACACTTATCGTACTGACAATGACAGTGCAATTGACAATACGGTTACTATTGTAAAATCAGCAGACAAATCAGCAGTTGATGCTAAGCTTGCACAGATAAATAAAGAGCTTACAGATAATACACTTGTAGAGAAGGACTACACAGCTGGTAGCTGGAAGGCTTTAAAGGATGCGATGGATGCTGCAAACTGTATCAGCCCTGAGACTGAGCAGGCACAGATCAACATGATACTTGAGAACCTGACAACAGCCAGAAACGGTCTTGTAAAGGTGACCACACAGGAACCGCCAAAATCATCAGAACAGCCAACAGAAAAGACATCTGAATCAGAAAAATCATCAGAGCAGCCAACAGAAAAATCATCTGAATCAGAGAAAGCATCAGAAAAGGATGCAAAGAAGACTTCAAAAAAGTCAAACAATAAATCAGCTTCTAAGGTTAAGACCGGTGATGAGTCACAGGCAATGCTTTGGACAATTGTTTGTGTGATTGGTCTTGGAGCAGCAGGAACAGCAGTGGTATTTGCCGGAAAAGAGAGAAAATAGTGAAGAAAATCTGTATTGCAATAATAAGTATTGCTCTGATAATTGCATTTGGAATATCACTGAACAATGTGGAAAAGACAGAACTGCAATCAACTGATGGCCGTGATTTTGAAAAAGCGACGGTGACAGAGATTGTCAGATCTGATTATTCGGATAGCACTTCAAAGGATTATGATGGTTCTGTGGGTGAAGATGACAGTGTCAGGGCTGGGCAGCAGCAGATAAAGGTCAAAATAAGAACTGGTGAGCATAAGGGAGAAATTCTGGATGCCACCAGTTCTTCATCGTATCTGTATGGTGCCAGATGTAGAATAGGAACAAAGGTAATAGTGATAATCAGCGAGTCGGATGAGCTTACAACGGTAAGTGTCTATAATTATGACAGAGGAAATCAACTGTATATGATAATTGCCTTTTTCCTTATAGTTTTAGTGTTAATTGGAGGATTCAAGGGCTTTAAATCAGCTGTAGGACTTGTGTTTACATTCTGTTGCATTTTATTTGTATTTATGCCGCTTATCTACAGAGGAGTGTCTCCTATTTTTGCGGCGGCATTTGTGGTAATTATAACAACAGTCGTTGTTATGTATCTGATAGATGGATTTACTGCAAAATCAATCTGTGCAATCGTCGGCACAATAATAGGTGTGGTGTTGGCTGCTGTTTTTGCATTTATATTTGGAAAAATATGCCATATATCCGGCTATAATGTGGATGATATCGAAAGTCTTATTTATATTGGTGAGATGACAGATATAAAGGTGGGAGAGCTGATGTTTGCAGGGATACTGATATCAGCTCTTGGTGCTGTGATGGATGTTGCCATGTCTGTAGCAAGCACTATTAATGAGATTCATGATAAAAATCCAAAGCTTGACACCAAAGAACTGTTTAAATCCGGCATAAATGTCGGAAAGGACATGATGGGAACCATGTCCAACACGCTGATTCTGGCTTTTGCAGGTGGTTCGATTAATACCTTTGTATATATTTACAGCTATAACTATCAGTATTATCAGGTGCTTGATATGTATTCAATCGGAATTGAAATAATTCAGGGAATTTCTGCAACGCTTGGAGTGATACTCACGGTGCCTATAGTGTCTGCAATATCTGCTGTAGCACTAAAGAAAAACATATAATAAATTGGGAAAGAAGTCGTATTGCTATCATCATGTTAAATACATTATAATAAGAAGAAAACAGCATAGGCTGTCAAGGAGAACAATATGAAAAGTACAGCGTTTGATATGGCTATGATGGCATACAGACAAAATGATATGGAGGGAGCATTCCGTCAATTTCTGCCACTGGCAGAGACTGGCGATGCAGATGCCATGAATATGGCAGCAAATATGTTTGAAAGAGGTCAGGGCACATACCGGGATCCCGGGCGCGCAGTGTTTTGGTGGAAGAAAGCAGTGGAGCTTGGAAATGTGGATGCACTTGCCGATTATGGTCATTATCTGGTCACCACCTTTTTTGATGGCAAGGAGCAGAGGCTTGGAGCAGGGTATCTGGTTACTGCGACGGAGCGTGGCAACAACAGGGCAGGAGAGAGCCTTGTGGAGTTTGCCCTTAAAAATAACGATGCCGGAGTCAAAGTATACAGGACAGCAGCCGAGTACTGCGACAGGGCTATTGCCTCTGCGACAGATTCTTATTTGCGTACACAGTATGTGCAGAAAAAGGGTATGCTTAAATATAAGCTCAGACAGCACAGGATTGGAAACAATTATGTATATCTGGCAGCGGTATTTTCGACAATAGGAGCAGTATTGCTCATGATAGCATCAGTGGATTTGTTTCTTGAGCTGCATATGGAGTATTGCGATATGTTTAAGCTGTTTTTGTATAGTAAAATGATACCGTGGGAGGCAGATATAGCGATGTTATTTGGTGCGATGCTTTTATTTACGCTTGGCAAGGTAACAAATAAGCTTCATGTGGCGAGCTTTTTGCAGCTTCTTGCATCTGTATTTGCAGTGGCAGTTGTTGCCATGCACTTTATCTGTGTGATAAATGATGGCAGGGTGTGGTATGACAAGCTGCTGTGGTATGTGGTGCTTGTTGTCATTCCGCTTATGCTCGGAAAGCTGTTGGGTGAGATTCTGAGAAAGATTATCGGCATACAGTAAAATAATATTTCGATATGTAACAAAAGGAGAATGAACATGACTCTGCAACAATTAAAATACGTGGTGACAGTGGCAGAATGCGGCAATATAACAGAGGCTGCAAAGCAGCTTTTTGTCTCGCAGCCCACAGTGACCAGCGCTATACATGACCTGGAAAAAGAGATGCAGATAGTTATTTTCATCAGGACAAACAAGGGAGTGATACTATCAGAAGATGGTGAGAGATTTCTCGGTCATGCCAGACAGGTGCTCGAGCAGGTGGATCTCATAGAGGGGATCTACAAGGATGATGTGGTGAGTAAGCCACACTTTGCGGTATCGTGTCAGCACTATTCCTTTGCGGTGAATGCATTTGTGGATGTAATCAGAGAGTTTGATGCATATCAGTATGATTTTACCATCAGGGAGGAGCAGACTCACGAAATTATTGAGGATGTCACGAATTTAAAGAGCGAGCTGGGAGTCATATATCTAAGCTCCAAGAATACGGAGGTGCTTTCAAAGATGCTAAAGCGTAATGAACTCGAGTTCACAGAGCTTTTTACAGCCACACCGCATGTATTCATATGTGACAGTCACCCGCTTGCTTCAAAAAAGAGCATCACGATGGATGATCTGCAGGACTATCCGTACCTGACGTATGAGCAGGGAGAGTACAATTCACAGTATTTTTCGGAGGAGTTTGTCAGCACTCTTGACAGCAGAAAGAATATCAGGGTAAGAGACAGAGCTACACTTTTTAATCTGATAATTGGCTTAAATGGCTATACAGTGTGCTCAGGAGTGATTTCCGCAGAGCTGAATGGAAGGAATATTATATCAAAGCCACTTGATGTGGAGGAGTATATGAGGATAGGCATTATCAGCAGAAAGGGTGTGGTACTCTCGCGATATGCAAGGGAGTATATCGAAGCATTGAAGGCGCACTGTATGTGACGTTACAATAATATAATATGATTAAAGGGTCAAAAGATATCATCGATGCATGCTTGCATGCAATTCGATGTATGCCTTAGTGCCCCACACTATATATAAGGTCTAAATATATACAAATATTTGGTACAAGGAGCATAGCATGTACGATAGTATAATAATAGGAACAGGGCCTGCCGGACTGTCGGCAGCCCTGAATTTAAAAACATATAAAAAGGATTTTATCTGGTTTGGTTCGAAGAACCTAAGCGAAAAGGTGCAAAAGGCAGAGAAAATCACAAACTATCCCGGATTTCCACAGATAAGCGGACAGGAGCTGTTTGAACGCTTTGATGCTCATAGGAGAGCTGCGGGAATTGATATAACAGAAAAGACTGTGACAAATATCATGCCTGCAGGAAACGGCTTTATGGTGCTTGCAGACAATGAGATGTATGAGGCAAGGACTCTCATGCTTTGCATGGGTGTGATGTCTGCAAAGCAGCTGGACAGGGAGGATGAGCTGCTTGGAAAGAGGCTCAGCTACTGTGCCACCTGTGATGGCATGTTTTACAAGGATAAGAGGATAGCTGTCATATGTAATGACAAAAAGTATGAGCATGAGGTAAAATATCTTGCGGATCTTGCGGCAGAGGTATTGTATTTCCCAGCCTATAATGACAGCGAAATAGAGCTTCCAAATGTAAAGATATCAAAGGATGCACCTATAGCATTAATCGGAGACTCATTTGTGGAAGGAATTACGCTTCGAAGCGGAAAGACTGAGAGCGTAGACGGAGTATTCTGCCTCAGGAACGCCATCGCACCATCAAAGCTTATGCCGCAGCTTGAAATAGAAAACGGACATATATTGGTGGATAGAACCCAGCAGACAAATGTGGCAGGCTGTTTTGCGGCAGGAGACTGCACAGGCAGGCCATACCAGTACACGAAGGCTGTCGGAGAAGGAAATGTGGCAGCACATTCGTGTATACAATATCTTAGTAAATCAGAAAAATAATATGGCAATGGCATAGAGGTCGGTTAAAGCATGTTAAAGGCAATTACAGCCACTTACCATTGAGAAGATATTGATTTCTCTCAGCTCCGACTGAGACAAATTGTATTTCGTGTCTTAGCATGTCCTCAAGGAAGTTTATGTAGCGCTTAGCATTTACAGGCAGCTCATCATATGACCTGCAATTTGATATATCGGTTTTCCACCCCGGCAGCATTTTGACTACCGGGGTATATTTTTCGAGATTTTCGGTAGGGTCAAAGACGTTTGTTACGGCATTTTTATACTGATATCCTGTGATAACAGGAATCTGATCCATGATGCTTAGGACATCCAGCTTGGTCAGTGCGATTTTGTCGGCATGCTGGCATTTTAGACCATAGCGGCTTGCAACGGCATCAAATGGACCCACACGACGTGGTCTTCCAGTGGCAGCACCATATTCGCCCCCATACTTGCGGACCATTTCAGTCCATTCACCGTTCATAGCTTTTTCTGCGACAAATGGTCCGGCTCCGACACAGGTAGAGTATGCCTTTAGTACACCGACCACATGATCTAATGAGGCACCGGGGATACCGGCACCTATAGGACCGTAAGCTGAGATGGTGGAGGAGCTTGAAGTATATGGGAAAATACCATAGTCTATATCCCTCATTGCACCAAGCTGTGCTTCAAGTACAACACGCTTTCCCTTTGATAGTGCATCCTCAAGGAATGCACCGGTATCTGTGATATAAGGTGCATATTTTGCAGCCTTCTGCCTGCACCATGACAAAAGAGCTGACAGAGACATAGGCTCCTGATGATAGCAGCCTGCAAGCTCAAGGTTTTTAGCTTCAAGCATGGTCTTAAGTCTGGCCTGTACATTCTCTTCGTCTAAGTGGAGTAAATCACCGAGACGGATTGTTTTTTTACGGTATTTATCGCTGTATGCATAGGCAATACCGCGTTTGGTAGAGCCGAAGGCTGCTCCGGACTTTGAAAGTCGCTCTTCCTCAAGCTCATCCTGTATTTTATGCCACGGCATTGAAATTGTGGCTCTTGTTGATAATTTCAGGTTTTTTGGTGAAACAGATACATCTTGTGTTCTGATCTGTGCAATTTCATTGGACAGATGGTTTAGGTCAATAACCATTCCGTCACCGAGCACACATACTACATCTGGGTGAAGTATTCCGGATGGAAGTAGATTTAAGACAAATTTTCCCTGTTTATTAACTACTGTGTGTCCGGCATTGTTACCACCCTGATAGCGGACTACGATATCCGCATGTTCTGCGAGAAGGTCGATGACACGACCCTTTCCTTCGTCTCCCCAGTTTATTCCTGTAACTGCTGTAAGCATGATGAATGCCTCCTTGTTTTTTGAGTTTAATATTTGTATGTTGGTGCAGAGCTTGTACTGTCCGGATTTTGAATGGTATAAAACAAGTCTGCTTATAATGTGTATGATTCTGTTACGTGCAATACCTAAACGTCTTATCAGTTAGTATTCTTGCAAAGATGAGTCCGAGCGGCAGTGCAATGATAATCATGATTGCTGATGCAAACCATGAAACAGCATCCGAAAGTGCCATTATGCCGAAATTGTATATAGCCCGATACAGATAAAGTCCCGGAACCATTATGACTATGGATGGAACAGTAAGGGATATCCTCGGATATCCGTTGTTTTCCTTGATAAATGATGCGAGAAGCCCTGCTGTGAGAGCTCCGGCAAATGCGGCAGCAGGAGCCGGCATACCTGTCAGGTCTACCAGCTCAAGCCGCAGTGAATTTGCTATGGCACCGATAAGAGCAGCTGTTGCAGCCATGGAAGCAGGGCTGTTGAACATGATTGAGAATCCAAACACACCGAAGAAGCTCATTATAAGCCTCAGGATTAGATGTAGTACGGGGCCCAGATCCAAATCTTCAAAGTCCATAGGCTGCAGTCGCAGAAGCAGCGCCATAATCCATGCAAACATCGTGGCTACCATGACTATTATTATTGCATAGGCAAGGCGTTCAAGACCGGAGCGCAGATCCAGCTTTGCCAGGTCGATTCCGCTTGTAATAAACGGAAATCCCGGAATGATAAAGAGCATGGAACAGATGTATCCGGCTTCATGAATGGTTGATACATTGAAAGCCATCTCTGCTATTTTTAAAAGTGCCGCATATATGAAGCATGAGGCAGAAATTGATACCGCTATATTAAGGAACAACGTAAAATGATGCTTTATAAGCTTGGTTCGTATGAGATTTCCGATGCCGGCTGATATAAATGCCAGTATCATCTCGATAGGGCCTCCGCCGAGCAAAAACGTGAAGGCACAGCATGCTATAGCTGCTGCAAGTCCAAGCCTTGCAGGGGAGTAAATGGCATGAATCTGTTCAATCTCATCAAGTCGCCGGTGAATTTCTTCGCCAGTCAGGTGCGCTTCCTCCTTAGGAAAATTGTCGACAAACTGCTCCATGCGATAGAGCTTTGAGGTGTTTACACCTGTGTTTGCTATGCTGAGTGACTGCGATATACAGTCAGTGCCATCAAAACAGTTAAACTCGATTGACATAAGTCCGACATCCACTGTACAGGTGACACCAAGCACCTTTGAGAGCCGGTTCATGGAGGTTCTCACACGCCAGGCTCCTGTGCCGCAGGAGAGCATGATGAGTCCGACACGTCCGATTACAGAGGCTTTTTCAATCAGTCCCGCCTTATCTATGAGTATATTTCCATCCTGTCTGGCATAATCATGCCAGGGGATTTCCATATGATTTTTTTCCATGATATCTGTGTAGCTGTTATCTGCCATAAATTATCGCCTCGGCCTTTTGGACATGTTTTTCAAGATTTTTTAGGAAATGAGAGCTTCGCAGGAAAATACCAATTTCATCATACCGCTTGTCATTTTCCACAAGAGAGTCCTGACCGTAAAAAACATATGCCATAGGAAGCTCCTTTTCAATCTGTATCATCAGATCCCATACAGCAGAGTAAGCCTCAGCCTCAGTCTCCTTGAGTTTTACGGTATCGGGAAGCTCCCGTATCAAGAGTATTCCGTCATGCTTTACAATGACCTGCTGCGTGGGAGTCATATGCTCGGAATCATATGTGTGGCTGTAGCGGTAAGCCTGTGCATAGTAGATATCCTTTTTGTCTGGCATATCGTTGTATATTTCGTGAAAATGTATATAGTTCTTGTCGTGAGATATGTGTTTATACTCGGGCAGCGGATTTCCGTGCTCATCGGTCATGATTATCGGATTTTGATGTCCGTCGGCATTGAACCTGTACGGTATGATATATGAATTGCGCAGCAAATCAAATACGGTGTTGTTGCACAGACACATAAGCAGTGCGGAAAGATCGCGGTTGGTATATGCATTGAAGAGAGCTTTAGCAAATTTTTCTGCCGGAAGAGATACATCAAATTCATCGTTGTAAACCAGATTTTCATTGAAGGTTTCCATAAGCCTGTCACAGGCCCATGGATCATTTAATATCTTCTGAAACAGAATGTCTGCATGATCTTCTCTTGGAAACATTGTCTTTTCACTCATTTGAAACACGTCCTTTTCTTATATATAATCAATATTTCTCTTTTGAGCATTTATGATTATACAATTATGATTATAATAAGTAAAAAGTATAATTGATATAATTGAAATATCACATTGTTATATCTGCGAGAATGCACAGCTGGAATATTTTATCCATAGGAAAAATCTATATCAAACGCATGATTTTATTGAGGGAAAACAGACCTCACTGCTTATAGAAAAATATGGTTTTCCAAAGGATAAGTTGCTTTTTGCAGGACTTGTAAACGGAAAAAATATCTGGAAAAACCATTATGCGAGGACTCTTGAAGTACTTGATGAACTTAAGAAAAAGGGCATAAATACAGTTCTTTCCCACAGACAAAGGATGTAAAGGCAAACCGTTCTGCTTTTAAAAAGGGTGAGATTACGCAGGCGAGCCTTAAGAACATGGTAGAGGCTGTAAGGATACTTAGAGAGACCGTTTAATATTCAAAACTTAAAAATAAAAATCCGAAGACAATTGGGGGGTCTTCGGATTTCCTGGGTTTTTTGCATTTTTAGTTGAGAGAAAATGCTTTTGGAGTAGGTTTAATCTGTTCTTGTATTCAAGAACATTTGCTATTATAATGTATAATCATAAATAAGTAAAAAATATAATTGATATATCAGATATATCAAAATTATATCATGAATATCTGCGTATCAAAAGGAAAATGACAAGTAAAGCGAGAATAAAAAGGAGGCTTTAAATATGGATATAAATTTTGAGTACTACAAGATATTTTATTATGTTGCAAAATACTGCAATTTCACAAAGGCTGCGAGGGCACTTGGAAACAGCCAGCCGAATGTAACCCGCGCCATGAACAACTTAGAGCAGCAGATAAACAGCATACTTTTTATCAGAAATAACAGAGGGGTGCAGCTCACACCGGAGGGAGAGCGTCTGTACGCGCATGTATCTGCAGCGATGTCACAGATACTTGCTGCGGAGGAGGAGCTGTCAGACAGCACAGGACTGTCACACGGAAGCGTATCAATAGGAGCCAGTGAGACAGCTCTAAACATATATCTTCTTGACAGGCTAAAACCTTTTCACATGGCATATCCGGGTATCAGGCTTAAGATATATAATCACTCCACCCCACAGGCTATAAATGCCGTAAAAAACGGCATGATTGATTTTGCAGTGGTATCGACACCGGCTGAGGTGGAGGCCCCTCTTAAGATGATAAAGCTTGTCTCATTCCAGGAGATTCTCGTGGGTGGTACCACTTTTACTGCGCTCGGAAGCCAGACCCTGTCATTAAAGGAGCTGCATAATTATCCGCTTATCGGACTGGGGCGGGAGACCATGACATTTCAGTTTTTTAACAGATTTTTTATGTCACACGGACTTGAATTTGCGCCTGATACAGAGACCGCAACGACAGATCAGATACTGCCACTTGTGAAAAGTGAGCTTGGTCTTGCCTTTATGCCAAAACCGATGGCAGAGGCTGCGATAGCAAATCGCGAGATTGTAGAGATAGCTTTGGAGGAGGAGATACCGCAGAGAAATATATGTATGGTATACGATAGTCATCACCCGATTAGTGCGGCGGCAAGAGAGTTAAAGAAAGTTATATCAGACAGCCATAAGGTGTGATTGGCAGTCGGTTGGATATACATAGGTAACTGGCAGGTTACATATTGCAACAGGTATGTTACACATTGGCAGGTTTGTAACTTACATCTCGTTTAATACTTTGTTAAAATATAGTCAGGCAGATAAGTTATAAGAATTTATCGGCAGAGTTTTTTAGGAGTATTTTTAAAATTGGAAGGAGATTTTACACTATGGCTAACAGAATCATGTTAAACGAGACATCTTATCACGGATCAGGTGCAATCCAGGAGATTGCAACAGAGGCAAAAGCGCATGGCTTTAAAAAAGCACTGGTATGCTCTGACCCTGACTTAATCAAATTTGGAGTTACAGCAAAGGTAACAGATATCCTTGATAAGAACGGATTGGAATATGAGATTTATTCGGAGATTAAGCCAAATCCAACAATCGACAACGTAAAGCATGGCGTAGAGACATTTAAGAAATCAGGAGCTGATTACCTCATTGCAATCGGAGGCGGCTCTTCTATGGATACATCAAAGGCAATCGGTATCATCATCGCAAACCCGGAGTTTGAGGATGTAAGAAGCTTAGAGGGTGTTGCACCTACAAAGAAGCCTTGTGTTCCTATCATCGCAGTACCCACAACAGCAGGAACAGCAGCAGAGGTTACAATCAACTATGTCATCACAGATGTAGAGAGAAAGAGAAAATTTGTATGTGTGGACCCACATGATATGCCAATCATCGCAATCGTAGACCCAGACATGATGTCATCAATGCCAAAGGGACTTACAGCATCAACAGGTATGGACGCACTCACACATGCTATCGAGGGCTACACAACAAAGGCAGCCTGGGAGATGACAGACATGTTCCATCTCAAAGCAATAGAGATTATTGCAAGATCCTTAAGAAGTGCAGTTGCCAATGAAAAAGAGGGACGTGAGGGCATGGCACTTGGAGAGTACATTGCCGGAATGGGATTCTCAAATGTAGGACTTGGAATTGCTCATTCAATGGCTCATACACTCGGAGCTGTTTATGATACACCACACGGAGTAGCATGTGCTATGATGCTTCCAATCGTAATGGAGTACAATGCAGACTGCACAGGCGAAAAATATCGTGAAATCGCCCGAGCAATGGGAGTAAAGGGTGTAGATGATATGTCTGTAGAGGAGTACAGAAAAGCTGCAATCGATGCTGTAGCGCAGCTCTCTGTAGATGTAGGAATCCCAACAAAGCTCGAGGCTATTAAGGAGGATGACTTAGACTTCCTCGCAGAGTCTGCTCACGCGGATGCATGTGCACCTGGAAATCCAAAGGATGCAAGTGTTGAGGATTTGAAGGCTCTTTTCCGTAAGATTATGTAATTCTGCAACGGCTTACAGGGATGTATAGTTTGACATTTTAGCGAAAGCATGAGTATCGTGAGGTTTTGCGAATGTATGTGGGATGTTTGTGAATAGTTACGATTAAGAATGAAATAAAATAGAAAATCCGGGAACTGTCAATTGACAGCATTCCCGGATTTTTAACGCTGATATGACTATTAAGACTACCGTGCATATTTTTAAAAACGCACGATACTTGTTCTAAATGGTTTTGAATATGACCTTGAATTATATCAGGTTTACCTCGCGAAATACGTCGGCAAGCTCCTTTGGCATAGCATCAGAGAGCAGTCCGGCAAGCTCCTGAGGGGTGAAGTTTTTATTGCCAAGCACCCACTGTGTTGTCATAAAGACAGAACCCTGACAGTACATCTCAAGCTGAAACAATAGCTTGTCGGATATTTTCCGGTGGCTTTTTCCCTCAATCTGGTCAATATAAAACTGACGAATCAGCTCAAAATCATGCTCCTTTAGATTGTTCTGCTCATCATTTTTAAAAGCAGCCTTAAAGAAAAGTTGCTCCATCCGGATATATTCAAATTTTTTAACAAGGCTTTCGTACACGGTACTGCCCTCACCCATCTGGTGAAAGGATTCAATCAGTATTTTATCAAAATACCAGTTTATCAGGTCGTATTTGTCCTGAAAATTTCTGTAAAAGGTTTGTCTGGTCACACCACATGTGTCGCAGATTTCCTTAACCGTAATTTTCTCGACAGGAGAGGAAAACATGCATTCCTTCATGGCATTGGCCAGCTTGTATTTTATATCGTTGTTCATCTTTTCTCCAAATTATAATGCAGATATCTAATGAGCCTTAAGCTTTGACATAAGTGCTTCCTGCAGTGTTTTTGAAAAATTAATTCCCTCTTCCTGCGCAGCAGTATTTAGCCAAGCCGGAATGGTAAGGGTTTTTCGGACCGATTTATCGAAATGCTCTTTGGCATATGCCTTAACATCTACTGAAACCATATTGGTAAATGCATCGGTATATGTTCCTGTTATGTCTAATTCGTCAGATAGTCTGTCAATATTGATATCAGATAATTTGGATGCTTTAGGAAATTTTTCATTATCCATCTTAGCCGTATACAGATATCCTGCAAGACAATCAACAGCCATGGCCACAGCATCTTCAAGGGTATCTCCTTGTGTTGCAAGATAATTTAAATCAGGAAAGATTACAGAGTATCCATTATCTTCCTTAAAAAAACATGCCGGATATATTGATAACATGATGAGTATACCTCCTTATGATTATTTGATTCCCGCTTGCTTACGGATAGAATTTTCAGTGATTTTGTTCAGTTCTTTGCCTTTATGAAAAGGAATAGTTACTTTTCCGGGCTTTGAAGGATGAATATAATGCCGATGTGATCCGGTTTGGTTTTTGAAAATCCACCCATCGGCAAGTATTATACGTTCCATTTCAGTTGGTTTGATCGGCATATTTTTATCCACCTTTCTTTAGTATATATATAATATAACATATGATACGTATAAATTCAATGCGTGTAAATATAATATATATAAATTTAATATGTATAATTATTGCGTATATAAACTATATATTGTTGTTTATATTTTAGTATGATCAGAAATGATTATATTACCGATTAAAAAGATTGAATTTTAAAATTTATCTGTTAATATATTGATGAAAATATTTTGAAATATACGAGGATATACATACATGAAAGACCTTACAAAAGGAAAACCATCAAGACTCATACTGGCATTTGCCATTCCAATATTTATGGCAAATATACTCCAGCTCACATACAGTATAGTTGACACGAGAATAGTCGGATCATATCTGGGAGAAAACTCACTGGCAGCAGTCGGAGCCACCACGACACTCAGCAATCTGATGATAGGCTTTTTGATGGGATTAGCTAATGGATTTGCCATAATAACAGCCCAGAAATTTGGAGCAAGGGACTACGCCGGTGTAAAGAAATCGTTTGCACTGTCAATTAAAATGGGATGCATAATAGCACTTGCTATAACGGTATTGTGCCTGTTATTTTTACGTCAGATTCTTGGATTTTTAAATGTATCAAATGATTTGATGGGAATGGCTGTGTCATATATTTTTATTATAATAGCAGGGCTTATAGCGACATTTTTGTATGATGCATGTGCGGCGGCACTTAGGGCACTGGGCGATACAGTTACGCCGCTTGTCATATTAGCCGTCTCGGTCTGTCTGAATATGGCAGGTGATATTTTCTTTGTGGTCGTACTGAAGGCAGGAGTGGCGGGCGCTGCGATTGCCACTGTACTTGCACAGGTTATTGCGTTTATAGTGTGCTATGTATATATGGTAAAAAGATATGAGCTTTTGAGATTGTCCCGCAGTGATTTATTTGACAGTCATTTACTGCGAAGACACCTGAAATTTAGCGACGAAAATTGTGATACCGAGGGAGCAGAATGTAAAGACAGCGAGAATAATATGACTCCTGAAGTAATAGCCATGATGAAAATGACGATGCTTAAGGCCGGTCTTTCCATGGCATTTATGAGCTCGCTTGTAAATATAGGCTCGCTGACTCTGCAGACCGCCATAAACCGACTGGGACAGGATATTATAGTAGCTCACACGGCTGCCAGAAAGATATCGGAGATATTCATGGTCATGTTTACCGTGTTCGGACAGACAATGGCGACCTTCTGTGGGCAGAATATAGGAGCGGGAGAAGTAGCCAGAGTGAAAAAAGGCATAAAACTGGCAATATTCTATACCTGCATATGGTGTACGATGGCAATTATCGCAAGCTACACTATAGGTCCGTGGCTGGTGAAGCTTGTAACAGGCACTAATAATCCTATTGTTATAAAAAATGCCACAAATTATCTCAAATTTGACACTCTGTTTTATTATGTGACCGCTGTTATATGTATAGTGCGAAATGCAATGCAGGGGCTTGGAGAGCAGATTACGCCGCTTGTATCAAGCTCACTTGAGATGGTGGGAAAGATAGTCATTGCATTTACACTTGTGCCACTGCTTGGCTATACAGGAGTGATAGTAGCAGAGCCGCTTGTATGGTTTATCATGGTGATACCGCTTTTGGTGAAGATATACACAATGCCGGTGCTTAGGAAGCAGGGGCATGGGATTTGAAAAAAGAGTGAAGCAGGCTTTACTCCAACACCAGAAGAAGTCCCATCTTGAACCTTTCGTCAGCGGTTACGCTGTGCAGTCCGTTTTTGTCAAAACGGAAATTTTCGCCTGCTGAGATTGTGTAATCTTTGCCCTCGTAATCTATTACAGCCTTGCCCTCGAGTGCGAAAATTATTGCATTTCCAGGCGCGCGATGCGGTGTGAGACCGGTGCCCTCATCGAATGCCATAAGCACGAATTTCATTGTGTCGTTGCTTACCACATCAATGTTCGTGATACTGCCATCCTCATATGAGATAAGATCCTTAAGCTTCATGACCTCGCCTGATTTGATAATTTTGTTCATATTGTTGTTCTCCTTTTTTATGATGATTTCGGTGTAAATACAGCCGGTTTCTGTTGTTACTCCGCAGAGTGTTTTCGAAGGGACTACCAGCATATCACCTTCTGATATGGTATGCTTTGCAGCATAAGCTCCGATAAGAAAATCAGCGCATCCTTTTGCAACGATGTATACCGTGGTATTATCGTAGGAATCCTGAGAGATTGACGTGCCCTTACCGAGAGAAAAATAGGTTATGGGTGTTTTGTCACTTAGCCTTGAATTTCGTGAGATGGTCATCTCGTCGCGGATAGGGCGTAAATCTTCTATTTTGAAAACCTTGTCCATAGGATTTCTTGTCCTTCTTTCTTGAATGTTGATTTCATTATTTATAATACAATATTACTATAATTTTGTCCAAAAATATGTTGCATATACAACAAAAACAATATAATAAAATACAAACCGCTTGCTATTTCTTTCACATATGTTAAAATATAGTCAAAGCAGTTTTTCTATAGCAACCTGTGCGGTCGTTGGCACATTAAT